>FZPS01000175.1_pt19 | contig 24639 bp, 25 predicted proteins | sample 1817821 | NCBI WGS metagenome assembly FZPS01 (sample SAMEA104158645, study PRJEB21678) | metagenome | place: Germany | collected 2015-04-21 | reverse complement strand
GCTTTCTCCAAGGACGATGCATTCGATTCCCAGGCCCTTGCAGGGCTGCATGTGGAGGTAGCTCACATCTTTGACCGCTAGGTCTGCATACTACCCATAGACCTCAAACCGACTGATCAATGGGTTCGCTCCCGCCGCGGTGATGTCCACCTCAATGCAGCGGGCCTGCACCGGTTGGAAGCGACACATGTTCTTTATCCTATGGTCGTCCCCTGAAAAAAGGGTATCCACTGACCATCCCGTTCGGAATTAAGGATAAAGGCCTCAACACGCAGAGCAAGCCCAATTGCCTCCCCCATAGACTTGCCGTTCTCCATTGGGTCCTTCACCGCCACCCCGCCGCAGATCCACTTGACTGCATAGTTCGCCCAACGAATGAAAACGCCAAGCTTGGCCTGGGTAACCTTTCACCTCCACGAACAACTTTCCAGAACACCCAAAAAACTCATGCCAAAAGGAAAACCAGCAGGGGAGCCCTGCTGGCTGATCTGCTGCGTGCTATTAGTAATAGACTCGACCTGAACCACCTGAACTGGTCCCAGCAAAGCGTACGTTGCGACCATAGACCATCACAAGAGGTCCTTCAAAGACCTCGTCGCGCCGGCTGGAGCCATCTGTCTTGCGAATATTGAACGTTATGGTTGTCACACCCGTGACCTGGGGTGTTTTCATGCTCAACACCATAGAAGGTCTTACATACTCAATCGTGTTGGAGTTGCCGCGAACTTGGCTAAATCCCCCTTGAAGGGACTCTACCCGAATCCGATCTCGATTGAACCCATCAGCAGTTTGGTAGTAATCATCCACAACCAATCTTGTTTGCCCGGAATCTCGAGACAAAAAGTCAAGATCAACCGTCACCTTCCAGTGGGTATTGGCTGGAATGATGTAGCTTTCTGGTTCCATAATGCCCACCATCTGCACTGGAATATCCGTTGAGCGAAAACCCTCCGTCACTCGCACCACCAATTGTTCGTTCCGGCGGGGCTCAGCCGGGCGAAAGGACTCAACGATAATGGTCCTTCCAGGCACATCAACCCGCCTATTCGAGAAGACTTGTCTTCCCCTGGAATCAACCGTCGGCGTAGAGATTGTCACCGTTGTCCGCGTGTTGGACGCATTTGCCACCGCAACATCGAGGTCTGTTCCATCCGACCACGCAATAACCGTAACGTCAGTACTTAGATTGCTGTCTCTGGGGGAGAAAGCAGACGCCGATGCCACGACGATCATCAAGAGCAACATGGCAATAGCTGCTAATTTGCGCATAAAATCACCTCTCTAGGTTTTTTGACTGACTAGTAACGGAAGATAACCGAGTCTTTGTAACTAGGTCCCCAGTACGCTGGGAGATAATGATCCGGGTCTCCCCATAAATAGTCATCCATCTCACTAAAAATGTACTGATACAGCTCATAGGCCGTAATATCTCTGTTATGATTGAAGTCAGCGGGATACGTTCCAGTGAGACCCTTGACAAGAAAGTGGGTAAACACCGAACTCTCCAGATACTCGTCCCAGAAAACGAAATCGCCAGGGCCAGCGGCACTAATTACCGTGTATTCGGGTTCCTTGAAGGCCGCGGGGTAAAACGCATCACCATCCGCCATCGAACTGGATTCCGATCCATCGATAATCAGAGTAACGCTTCCGGGGAAACCCCTTACCCATGTCTCCAACTCGCCATCGGTAATCGCCTTCGACCAGTCGCTTTGGTTGTCGCCACTCGGAGAAAGATAATCTTGCCCTGACCGACCGGAGAAGTAGATGACCAAGTAATCTCCGCTCTCGGCCAGGTTCTTCGCTCTGTCAATAGAGGCTTTGATCTTCGCCTTCGTAGCGTTCGAGTCGAGTAATAACTGTCCTAAACCCGCCAGGCGGTTGCCAGCAAAGAGAGTCTGGTAAACTCGCTCTGCATTCGCTACGGATCCCGGAATCGTGAGTCCCGGATACTCACCGATGCCAATCACAACGTAATACCCGATTCCTCCGTAAAGGTCTCCCACGTAAGTGGGGCTGCCCGCGCGCACCGTGATTGTCTTTTTGACCTCAAAACGCAGGGCCTCATGGGTCACCGTGAGAACATGCTTTCCTGTAGGAACACTAGGAAAATGGAAGCGACCGTCGTACTCGGTTTCCCGGATCTGGCCGCCTAGTCTCACGATCGCATCTACAACAGGTTCATATCCATCGGGTGCTAATGCTGAACTCAAAATCAAGGGCTCAACGTCCATTGACAACACGTCTGGTTGAGATCCTTCCGGAACATAAACATACCCCACCACACTACCATAATTGCTTACAGTCACCGTGCAGCCTGTGATCACGATAGCAACCAGCAACAAGGCAACTAAGTACCCATGTCGTTTCATTGCTTCACCTCTCTCTAAGATCTCCCGCATGATATGTTTCGCAGCACGTTCTGGTTTTCTGGGTTTTTTGTCCAACCTCTCTTGCCTCTATTATCGACAATAACTCTTGGATTGTAAAGAAAAGAATGGAAATACGTCTGGCCTTGGGCAGACTATAGACGTGACGGACGACTCCTGCCGCTCACAGAAAAAGGAAAATAAACAGGAGTCGAGAATCATAGGCTAAGAACATGAAGGGAGCCTCGATCATGAAGGATAGAAAACTCTTAATCGGTTATGTCACCAGCAGCGCCTTACCCTCAGTTACAGCAGAAGATGCGCAGAAGATGACCCATGTCAACGTGGCTTTCGGTCATGTCACGGAGTCCCGAGTTACCGTGGCCTCCACACATAATCTCGATACCTTAAGTAAACTGCGGGAGTACCATCCCCAACTGGGTATTCTGCTGTCCATAGGCGGCTGGGGTTCGGGGGGATTTTCGGAAGCAGCAGCAACACCCGAGGGCCGAGAGCTCTTTGCCAACACTGCCCTTCGAATTCTGAAGGAGTTTCAGCTTGATGGGATCGACCTTGACTGGGAGTATCCCTGCTACAGCATCGCGGGTATAGCCAGTCGGCCCGCTGACAAGCAAAACTTCACCTTACTCCTCAAGGAAATGCGCAAGGTCCTTGACGCGCAAGGCCAGATCGATGGTCGCCGCTACCTTTTGACCATTGCCGCCGGAGCAGACCAATACTATCTGGACGGTACCGAAATGGAAGAAGTACAAACATACCTGGACTGGGTGCAACTGATGACCTATGATATGCGGGGCGGATTCAATACCCTCACGGGTCACCACACCAACCTGTATACGCCCACGGGTGATCTGTTTCGAATCAGTGTCGAGGCTTCGGTCAAACGGTTTGTCAACGCCGGGGTCCCTCGGGAGAAGATCGTTATCGGCGGGGCCTTCTATTCCCGCATGTGGAAAGACGTTCCCAAAACCAAGAATGGACTCCACCAGATCGCTCCCGCAGCCGGAGGATACGGGCCGCTGTATACAGAGCTGGCCTCAGGATACATCAACAAAAACGGCTTTGTCAGGCACTACGATGCCGAAGCTCAAGCCCCCTTCCTCTTCGATGGCAGTACCTTCATCAGCTATGATGACGAAGAGTCCCTGCGGGCAAAATGTAAGTACCTCAAAGAGCAGGACCTGCTGGGCATCATGTTCTGGGAGTACAGCTGCGATCAGACAGGAGTTCTCCTTGAAACCCTGTACAAAGCGCTTTAGAACATGTCCGTCCAGGCACCCTCGCTACAGATTCTTCTGTAGCGAGGGTTTTTCTTTTTTTGGAGTTGACAACTATATCGTCAGCTGATACAGTTTATTACGGAAGACGATATAACTACATCCGTTATAATGGCAGCCGATAGAATAAGGAGGTGATTTGCATGCCCTTAGAAGAGCAAGGTGCGCTCACGGAAGCGGTCTTTTACATCCTCTTGACCCTCCATAAACCGCTGCACGGATACGGTATTATGCAGGGGGTGCAAGAACTGACCAAGGATCGACTCACCCTCGGACCCGGTACCCTCTATGGAGCCCTGAACACATTGGCGGAAAAAGGATGGATTCAAGCCTTCAAGAGCAAGCAAGACTCCCGTCGTAAGGAATACATTATTACCGATTTAGGCAAATCCGTCTTTCAGCGGGAGTTAAAGCGCCTGGAGGAATTACTTACCCACGGGAAACTTGTCAACGGGAGGAAAGGGCTATGAAAAAGCGAGTGTTCAAGTGCTTCACCAACTACGAAAAAGAAGAGATCTGGCTCAACCAAATGGCCGCACAGGGCTGGCACTGCGTGGACTATTTTCCTTGCCGCTACACCTTTGAAAAGGGAGAACCGGGCGAGTACACCTATCGGATTCAACTCCTGGACCAAGTCCCAACCCATGTTGAAAGCGCAGCATACCTAGAATTCCTGGAGGAAGCCGGTATCCAGGCGGTGGCCTCCAGCATGCGCTGGGTCTACCTGAGGAAAAAAACCGCTGACGGACCCTTTGAAATCTTTTCAGACCGAGAATCCCGCATCGCCCATTACAGGCGGATCATTTACATGCTCTTGCCCTTGGGACTCGTCAACCTCCTCTTCGGTCTGGGAATCCTGGGCAGATGGGAACCTATAAATATCTTCAATTTAGGGGGAGCTGTTCTCCTCGCTATGCCCATGGTCGGCTACTATAGGCGCATTCAAGCCCTGGAAAAAGAGGGCCAGATCCGGGAATGAATCTAAAGGAGGACTGATGATGTCCCAGCGTCACTCAATTTTTGGTGTGAACGTGCTTTTCCTAATTGTCCTGGTGCTACAGTCAGCCAACTTCTTTCTTTTTGCGATACCGCAGTATCTACGTTTAATTCTAAACGAGGCCTTCTTCGTCTTGCTTCCGTCCTTACTCTATTTGCGCTGGGCAGGGCTGCCTTGGCGCCAAACGTTGCGTTTGAACAACCCAGGCTGGCGAACCGCCTTGGCCAGTTTGGCCCTGGGAGTCGGGCTCTATCCCGCCTCGGTGATGGTTGGCGCCCTCATCCAGACACTCTTGGGATATCAGTTGCTCGATGCAGAGGCCTTACTTCCCCAGACCCCTGGGGAGGCTGTGTTAGCCATCCTGGCCTATGCGATCATGGCTCCCTTGTGTGAAGAAATCTTCGCCCGGGGAATCATCCAGCGCACCTACGAGCATCAATTTAGTCCCGGCCGAGCCATGCTCTTCTCCGGCGCAATGTTCATTGTCTTCCATCTTTCCCTCTTGCAGGGGCTGACGATCATCCCCCTCACCCTAGCCTTAAGCTATGTCTACTGGCGTAGCAGATCCCTTGCAGCCAGCATCTTAACCCACCTCGGAGCCAATGCCATGGCCGCCCTGGTGGTGACAAGCGGAGTCTTTTGGAAACAAGCCCCCCAAATCCTGCTATCACCCTTCAGTGCAGCTCTCGGCTTACTTCTGGCGGGGGCAGGTTTGCGTGCTCTAAAAAAGGACACCAGTCCAGCTAAGGGTAGGCCTGAAAGCCTTAATCCAAAGCAGTTTCGGCAATTCTGGCCCCTACTTGCGGCCGCAGCGCTGTACCTTGTTGTCATGGGTCTGGAATTCTCCACAACGCGTCTCAGCGAGGGATTTCATGATCCCATTCAAGTGGGGGCCGCCCCTTGGGATCGTGCGGTCAGCTGGAGCCATATCATCCGGAACAGGCTAGACGACCCCATTGGGGAGGGAACAGGCCACCTGCAGCCTGAAGAAGAGAAGATCATTCTAAGTTGGAGTTCGGAGCAAAAGGCCTATGACATCCAAACAGACGGGGGCCGTTTCTTAGGAAGTGAGCACATAAAGACAATCGAAGCGACTTGGCGGCAAAAGGACGGTACACCCCTGCAAGGAACAGCCACATTCCAGTTCGATCACGGCTCAAGCGAGACGATATGGTCTTTCGACGGCCTTACGTTCCTTGTCCACTACAGGGAGGCAGCCCAGCCCGTTCAGACCTTTGAGGTCCCCTTGGAGGAAGGTGTAGAGACTCTGATCCTGGAAGACAGCAGTTGGCCCTGGGTACTCAGTTCCCTGCCCTTTGCACCGGGTTACAGGGGCTCCGCCTATCTCTTCGCACCCTATACCTGGCGTCACGAAACCGGAGACAACGGACCCCTCTTCGAACCTGTCACGGTGAGAGTCACAGGTCCTGAATCACTGGAGACGCCTGCCGGATCCACCCCGGCCTGGAAGGTAACGATAAACCGGGGCAAGACTGCCTGGTACACTGCTGAAGTCCCCCACACTTTACTGCAATATGACAATACCATAGAGACTGTGGTGCTGCAGATGAGCGGCAAAAGCGACTAGCCGAAATCGGTTAGCCGCTTTTATGAAACGTCACTAGTGTGCTTTAACTTCCGTCCAGATGCGGTCGTAGTCTCTGAGCGTTTCCCCTAAGTGTACGAAGAACTCCGCATGTTCCAGATCCTCATCCAGGGGGTAGGCTTGCCGGTCATTCTGAACTTCCTCGGGAAGCATGGCCCGGGCGGCCAGGTGCGGCGTTGCATACCCAATATATTCTGTATTGCGCAGTGCAATCTCGGGACGATTGAGGAAGTCCATAAACTGCATGGCTCCTTCCAGATTCTTGCTCCCCTTGGGAACGGCCATCACGTCGAACCAGATGTTCGTGCCTTCCTTGGGGATGACATAGGCCAAGTCTTCATTCTCACTAATGCCGTACATGGCCTCTCCCGACCAGGTCAGGGCTAGAGCTGCCTCTCCCGCCACCATCTTATCCTTCCCTTCATCCAGGACATAGGCCAGAACCAAGGGCTTCTGCTCCCTGAGGCTCTCACCGGCCTCTGCCAGTTCCTCCAGATCAAGGGTGTTCAGGGAATAACCCAGGCGCAGCAGGGCGGCGCCGATGGAGTCTCGTTGGCTGTCCAGCATCAGAATCTCTTTACTGTATTTCGGATCCCACAGGGCATCCCAACTGTCGATTTCCTCATCCACCATGGTTGTGTTGTACAAAATGCCCAGTGTACCCCACATATAAGGGAGGGAATAGCGGTTCTCCGGGTCATAGACGGTACCCATCAGACGGGGATCCAAATGCTTGTGATTGGGGATCTTCTCCAGATCGATCTCCTCTAGCATGCCTTCGTTGAGCATCCGTGTGAGCATATAGTCGGAGGGGAAAATCACATCATACGTGCTTCCGCCGGATTTAATCTTCACATACATGTCCTCATTCGTGGAGAACGTGTCATAGACAACCTTCATGTTAAACTCTTTCTCAAACTCTTTCAGGACGTCCTCATCCATATAGTCGCCCCAGTTATACACGTAGAGTGTCGGTTTTTCTTGTCCGCAGCCGGTCAACCCCAGACTAAGCATCACCAAACTCAGTACGATAAGGACTAATTTTCTTCGAACCATTCTTACCACTCCTTTCTTTCCGCTCTTCCCGAGCTTGCCGTACATTCACAATGATCAAGAGCACCAGCACAAAGGTGAACATAATTGTGGACAGAGCATTGAGTGTGGGCTTAATCCCCTGCCTGGCCATGGAATAGATCGTGATGGAAAGCGTCGATACCCCGGAGCCTGTGGTGAAGAACGAGATCACAAAATCGTCAATGGAGAGCGTGAAAGCGAGCAAGAGCCCGGTAATGATCCCTGGCATTATCTCGGGGACGATCACCTTCCACAATGCCCCTGCAGGGGTACATCCCAGATCCAGGGCCGCTTCATAAAGGTGCTTGTTGAGCTGCCGCAGCTTAGGCAGGACCGACAGAATCACATAAGGAATGTTGAACGTAATGTGCGCCAAAAGCAGGGTAAGATAGCCAAAACGCACCTTGGCAAAGACGAAGAGAATCATCAGAGAAATCGCCGTAACAATCTCCGGATTGAGTACAGGGAGATAGGTAACATTCATAATCAGTTTCTTCTGGATCCCCTTGGAGTTGTGGATGCCGATGGCGGCCAGGGTGCCGATGATAGTGGCAATCACCGCTGCTGTAGCTCCAATAAACAGGGTGGAATACAAGGAGCTCATAATGGTTCTGTCCTGAAAAAGCTCCACATACCAGCGCAGGGTGAACCCACCCCACACTCCTCTGGAGCGGGAATCATTGAAGGAGTAGACCATCAAGACCGCAATGGGCATATACAGAAAGGCGAAAACAAGATAGATATAGCTTCGCTTCAAGAACCTCACCATAGTGCCACATCCTTTTCTTCCCCTTCAAAAAAGGACATAATGGCCATACTGAGCAAAATCAAAACAATCATCACCACAGAAATGGCGGAACCAAAACCCCAGTTGTCCACGACAAGGAACTGCTGCTCGATGAGATTGCCGATCAGGGTAAACTGCCCCCCGCCCAGCAGCCGGGAAATAACAAAGGTGGTCAGGGCGGGCATAAAGACCATGGTTACTCCGGACACCACGCCGGGAAGGCTTAAGGGCAAAACCACCTTGGTAAACACCCGAAAGGGATTCGCGCCCAGATCGCCCGCGGCTTCCACAACGCCTTTGTCGATTTTGCTCAGCACGGAGTAAATGGGAAGTACCATAAAGGGCAGGAAATTGTAGACCATGCCCAAGACGACGGCAGAATTGGTGTACAGGATCTGCAGGCGCGGCAAGTTCAAGCTGGTAAGCAGCACATTAATCGCACCATTGCGCTCCAGGAGGGTCAGCCAGGCATAGGTTCTCAAGAGAAAGTTCATCCACATGGGAACCACAAAAAGAAGCAGCAGCACATTCTTGCGACTAAAGGCATTGCCCGCCATGACCATGGCCGCAGGATACCCAAGTAAGAGGCAAATTCCGGTGCTAATTAGAGCGAGCCGCAGGGAACGCCCCAACACTTTCAGGTAGACGGGCTCAAAGAATCTGGCAAAGTTTTCCAGTGACCATGTGCTGCCTGCTTCTGTAGGAATGGTAAAGGCGTAGTATAGCACTAGAAACATGGGAACCACGATAAACAGAATCATCCAAATCAGATAAGGAAACAGGGAAGAACGTTTCATGGTTCTCTCACCTTCTTCATGATGTGAATGTCCACAGGCTCCAGTCCCAGTCCGATGCGGGATCCAACGGGAGCCATCAGAGTTGAGTGTACCAGCCACGCTGTTTCATCGTCTGCCTCCACAATCATCTCATAGTGCACGCCCAAGAAATTCACCGAGCGCACGATGCCGGTCAGTCTGGCGTCTTCCGCCGGTATCAGTACCAGATCCTCCGGGCGAATAACTACATCGACTTCTTCATCGGGACCAAAGCCAAAGTCCACACACTCAAAGCTCGAACCGGCAAACTCCACCAGATAATCCCGGTGCATGATTCCATCGACAATATTGCTCTCCCCGATAAAATCGGCCACAAAGGCATTCTTTGGCTCATTGTAAATGTCGACAGGGGTGCCGATTTGCTGGATCTTCCCGTCCTTCATTACCACCACGGTATCGGACATGGACAAGGCTTCCTCTTGATCATGGGTGACAAAGATGAAGGTGATGCCCAGCTGCTTCTGCATGGATTTCAGCTCATGCTGCATCTCCCTGCGCAGTTTCAGATCGAGCGCGGCCAAGGGTTCGTCCAGGAGAAGAATCTCCGGCTCGTTCACCAAAGCCCTGGCAATGGCCACCCTTTGCTGCTGACCGCCGCTCAGGGAATTTACATCCCTCTGCTCATAGCCTTCCAGATTGACCTGCTGCAGCATCTTGCTGATCTTTTCTTTGATCAGCTTTTCCGGCGTTCGCTTGATCCGCAAGCCAAAGGCGATATTTTCAAACACATTAAGGTGGGAAAACAGAGCATAGCGTTGAAAGACGGTGTTGACCCGGCGCTTGTAGGGTGGAACAGTTCCGATATCCTTCCCTTCGAACAGGATTGTCCCCGCTGTAGGCTGTTCGAAGCCACCGATCAGACGCAAAGTGGTCGTCTTGCCGCAGCCGCTCGGACCAAGGAGAGTGACGAACTCGTTCTTCCTAATGTACAAATCAATACCGTCCAGCGCCGCGGTTTCATCATAGAACTTGGATACCGCCTTCAATTCAACAAGGATGTCGGACATGACAATTCCCCCTTCCGCAGACGAATCTAAAAACTAGGTGGGGTTGAAACCCACATGATACTAGCAGGCCTTTTGCTAGCGTTAGAGATATAGTGACCTGCTTGCGCAGGATAATAAAACGATTCTCCCGCGCGGACCCGAACCTTCTTGGCGCCGAAGTGCAGGAAAATCTGACCTTTGAGCACGTAGCCGAACTCTTCTCCATCATGGGGATCGTCAAAAGGTGTCTGCCCTTCGGGCTCGATATGCACCAAAATGGGTTCCATGGCGTTTTTCTGAGCATTGGGTACCAGCCAGTGAATTTCACTTTTCAGTTCCGGGTCGTTTTTGATGGCCACATCATTTTTGGTAAAGACCACCTTTTCGGGAACTTCATCGTTGAAAAAGTCCTGTAAGTTGGTGCCCAGGGCTTCCAAAATGTCGACCAGGGTTGCGATGGAAGGCGAGGTCAACTCCCTCTCAACTTGGGAGATAAACCCCTTGGTAAGCTCTGAACGGTCAGCCAATTCTTCCTGGGTGAGTTTGTGCTGTGTTCGCAGACGCTTGATCTTTTCACCGATTTTCACCCCGTTCACCCCTTCCCATAGTTTCGTGTTACTAAACTATGGGTTTAGAAACACTAAACAAGTGTATTCTAACTAGAAGGATTTGCGATGTCAATAGTTTGGACAAAAAAACTGTAGTTCGGCCAAATATTCCCGGTGTCGCTGTAATAGGCTGTTAGCAGGATGCCAAAAAGGGGGATACCATCTTGTGGGAGCTGGGGCGCATCGTGTTCTTAGGAACCATGACTGGAGTGCTGGGCACGGGAGCCGGAGGACTTTTGGTGGCCCTCTTGGGGCGTCCCCAAGAGAACTTTCTGCGCTTTCTGCTAGCCTTCTCCGCGGGAATTATGTTAGCCGTCGTCTTCCAGGACCTGATCTTAGAAGCCTTGGATCTGGGAGGACTGGCCCTAACGCTTTGCGGACTTCTCCTGGGCGTCTTGGCTCTCCAGCTCACTGCGTCCTGGGCCCACCATGACCGCCTGCCTTCCACCGGCCTGGTCAGGACAGGTTTCTTGCTTGCCCTGGGTATCGCCTTGCACAATCTGCCTGAAGGCCTGGCCATCGGAACAGGCTACCTGGCCTCGCCCCATCTCGGTTTCTCCCTGGCCCTCGCCCTCTTTCTCCATGACATCCCGGAGGGGATGGCCATGGCCGCACCTTTGCGGGCAGGGGGGTACAGCTCCTTCCATGTTGTGGTCCTAACGATCATAACCGGGATCCCCACGGGAATCGGCGCGCTCCTCGGCGGACTTTTAGGTTCCCTCTCCCCTGCGACCCTCGGCGGTGCCCTGGCCTTCGCCGGCGGGGCTATGCTCTTTTTGGTCTTCCATGAACTGCTGCCCCAGGCCCAAAGTCCAAAGTATCCCCAAACCTCCACCTTTGGCGCAGTGATTGGCATTGTAGTCGGCTTGGTCTTCCTTGTGATGCTCTAAACAGGGTCCCAAAATGGGTTTTTTGCAGGAAAAGGAAAGCTCCGTCCTCAAAGCGAATACCTCCCACATGCTGATGAAAGGTGTGAATGCGATGGTCAAGTTCGGGACGGGAGGTTGGCGCGCTGTAATAGGAGAGGAGTTTACCTTCAATAATGTGCGCCGGGTGGCACAAGCGGTGGCCCTTTACCTCCAAGAGTTGGGCCAGGATCACAAACCTGTGGTAGTAGGGCATGACCTGCGTTTCTTATCGGGCCGCTTTTCACGAGCCTTCGCGGAAATCCTGGTCCATAACGATATCCAGGTGTGGTTTATTGAACAGGTCGTTCCCACCCCTATGCTCATGTATGCCGTGGATCAAGAAAACCTCGCCATGGGGATTATGCTCACAGCATCCCACAACCCCTCGGAGTACAATGGAATCAAGGTGATCGTAGAGGGCGGCAAGGACGCCCCCGTTGAGGTGACAGGCCGCCTTGAAGAGCTTTTGAAATGTATCCCTGATCTTAAGGCCCCGCCCGTATCCTTTCAGGAAGCCTGTGAGCAGGGCCGAGTTTTGCAGTATTCCAACAAAAACGCCTATATCGACTCTCTGTTGGCACAGATCGATGTACAGGCTGTCCAGGAGATGAATTTCAGGGTGCTCTTTAACCCCATGTTTGGTGTGGCAAAGGATATTATGGCCATGTGCTTAGCGTCTCTGCGCTGTTCCGTGGATCTAATTAACGCTGACCGGGATACCATGTTCGGACAGCGGGCACCAAGCCCCTCCAGAGAAGCGCTGCAGGATATGGAGTACCTGATGAAACAGGGCATCTACCATATTGGCATTGCCACCGATGGCGATTCCGACCGAATCGGCCTCTATGACGAAAGGGGCAACTACATTGATGCCAACGAGATTCTAAAACTCCTCTATTACTACTTAAAGGCCTACCGCGGGGAAAAGGGAGGACTGGTTCGCAACATCACCACCAGCCACGTCCTGGACCGGATCGCCCACTCCTTTGGCGAACCAGCCTACGAGGTCCCGGTGGGTTTCAAACACATCTCCCAGAAGATGGATGAAGAGGACTTGCTCCTCGGGGGAGAAAGCAGCGGCGGACTGAAGATCCGCGGACATGTAAATGGTAAAGACGGAATCTTGGCAGCTCTACTTGCCGTGGAAATGCTGGCCAAGACGGGCAAGACCCTCAGCCAGCTTCTGGCAGAGATCAATGAGAAATACGGCACCCTCTACTTTGGAGATGTGAATCTTTACTACCATCCCCGGGATCGGGACCGTCTGAACAAAATCCTGATCGACGAACGGTACCTGCCTTCGTTCCCCTGGAAGCTGCAAAAAACATCGTATATCGATGGTGTCAAGTTCTATTTCAGCAATGATAACTGGTTCTCTATCCGCTTCTCGGGTACAGAACCCATTTTGAGGCTGGCCTATGAAACCAGCTCCCCGTATCAGGCGGCCGAGCTGAAGGCCGCCGTGTTCAGTGACGACTATCTTAAATTACCATCGGATGAAGGAGATCGATAAATGCTTGGTGTGATTCTAGCAGCGGGCAAGGGTACGCGGCTCAAAGAATTGGGGAAAAATCTGCCCAAAACCCTTTTGCCCATCGGTGAACAGACCTGTCTGGAACGGATCGTCTTGGGAATGAAAGAAGCGGGAATCCACCGCTTTGCAGTCATCATCGGCTATTTGGGAGAAATGATTGAGGAAAGATACGGAAGGGGCGAATCTCTGGGAGTCGAAATCACCTATTTGAAGCAAGATTTGAGCCTGTATGGAACGGGCCGGGCTGTGCTGCTCGCAGCAGAGGTAGCTGCCGGAAAGCCTTTCATGGTCTCCTACGGAGACATCTTAGTTGACCCTGCAAACTACAAGGCCATGCTCAAGCTGTCTCGTGAGGAAGAGACCTCAGTGAGCTCCGTTAACTGGATGGACGACCCCGCACAGGGAGCCGCCGTTTATCTCAACAGCGAAGGCTATGTGGAGAAAATCATTGAAAAACCACCCCAGGGCCAATCGACCACAAATTGGAACAACGCCGGAGTGTATGTCCTCCAGCCTGCGGTCTTCGACTACTTGCGCAGACAAGAAAAGTCCCAAAGGGGAGAGTATGAGCTGAGCGGTGCCATTCGAGACATGGTGGAGGCTGGCCTGGCCATCAAAGCCCATAAAATCACAGGCTACTGGCAGGACATTGGCAGTCCTGAAGATGTTGCCGCCATCAGACACCTGTTAAGAGAGGAAGTCTAGCAGACTTCCTCTGCTTTTTTACCTTCTTTGCGGATGTACTTCAAAACGGCAATGATCGTCTTGGCATCATTGATGCCGCCATGGTCAATCAGTTCTTCCACTTCGCTTAGAGGTACCCACCGAACCCGAATATCCTCGCCCTCATCGAGGTGCTGCTCCCCCTTCTCGAGCCCACTGGCCAGGAAAAGATAGAGAATTTCATTGGTATAGCCTGGGGTGGGATAGAGGTGTCCGAGGGGTTCCCAGTGTTCGGCCGTGTAGCCCGTTTCTTCCTGCAGCTCCCTCTGGGCACAGTCAATGGGCGGCTCTGAGCGGTCAATGGTGCCTGCGGGCAGCTCCAGCATGTGCCGGCCCGCTGCGGGTCTGTACTGTTCCACAAGTAAAACCCGTCCGTCCTGGACCACCAGTGTGGCGGCCGCTCCAGGATGATCCACCATCTTAAACTGCCTTACCCTATTTCCAACCCATGTATCCTTGGTAACAAATTTAAACATGCCATCACCTCGTTACTGTATTTCGGGTCAAAAGGTAAGACTCCTGTTGCTACGTTTTCTTCTTTTGCCTTTCCCTGGCATGGCGATCCAAAATCAGTTTGCGCAGGCGCAGACTGCCGGGGGTGACTTCTAAACAATCATCGTGGGCTAGATACGCCAAGTATTGCTCCAGACTCATCTGCCGCGGCGTGTTCAACTTGATCAAATCATCGGACCCAGCGGCCCGCATATTTGTCATCTGTTTTTTCCGGGCCACATTAATCTCCAGATCCCCGGCACGGCTGTGCTCTCCCACAATCATCCCCCCGTAGACCTCTGTGCCGGGGCCAATGAACAAAACACCCCGTTCCTCCGCGGTCTGAAGGGCATAGGCCGTAGCCAGACCTGCTTCCCAAGCCACAAGACTTCCCGTCTGCCTTTGGACAATAGGACCCGCCCAAGGACCATAGTGTGCGAAGGCATGGTGCATAATACCATGTCCCCTGGTCTCTGTGAGAAATTGGGAGGCAAAGCCAATCAACCCTCTGGCCGGTACCAGAAACTCTGCCCGCATGCGGCCTTCTCCCCCTTGGTGCAGAGTCTGAAGCTCCCCCCTTCGTTGTCCTACCAGCTCCACCACGGAGCCCAGATACTCCTGGGGAACATCGACATGGAGACGCTCATAGGGCTCGAGCACACCTTGATCCGTCTGTTTCAGGACAGGTTCGGGCTTGGTCACGCAGAAGCTATATCCTTCCCGGCGCATCGTCTCAATTAATACACTCAAATGGAGCTCACCGCGGCCGGATACCTGAAACTGATCGGGTGCATCCGCTTCCCTCACCTGTAAGGCCACGTTGACCCTTGCTTCCCTCCAGAGACGATCTCGCAAGTGCCGGGACGTGAGATACTGTCCGTCCCGTCCTGCCAGAGGACTGTCGTTAACGCGAAACACCATGGTTAAAGTAGGCTGATCCACGGAGATGGCGGGCAAAGGCCGGGGCTGATCCACCTGGTTGACCGTCTCGCCAATCTCGACTTGCTCTACACCGCTAAAGGCAGCAATGTCGCCTGCCGTCACCCGATCCACCGCCGCCATCTCCAGACCTTTGTAGGTGTAGAGCTGGCTGATTTTGGCCCTTCTCGAACCAGGCCTATCGCTGTGGGTGAGCAGAACCTCCTGACCGCTGACGAGGCAGCCGCTGACAACGCGGCCTAAAGCCATGCGGCCCACATAGTCATTGTACTCAAGATTACTGACCATCATCTGCAAAGGACCCGTCTCAACCTTCGGCGCGGGTACATAGTCCACCACACCCTGTAACAGGGGGAGAATGCCCCCTTCTGAAATGGCGTCACCCTGCACGTCCTGCAGCTCGCTGCTGGCGAAGCCGTGAAGTGCCGAAGCGTAAAAGATGGGGAAGTCCAGCTGCTCTTCTGTGGCGTCCAGCGCTGCGAACAGGTCAAACACTTCGTCAAGGACCCGATTGGGATCCGCTGCGGGACGATCGATTTTGTTCACCACAACGATGGGAGCCAAACCCCTCTGGAGAGCTTTATGCAGAACGAAACGGGTCTGGGGCATGGGTCCTTCCACCGCATCGACCACCAGTAAAGCACCGTCCACCATACTTAGAATCCGTTCTACTTCACCCCCGAAGTCTGCATGACCGGGGGTGTCTACAATATTGATCTTCACATCGCCAAACTGCACCGAGACATTCTTCGCCAAGATGGTAATACCCCGTTCTTTCTCCAGGGCATTGGAATCTAGAATTCTGTCTTCCACCTTCTGGTTCGCCCGAAAAATGCCGCTCTGCCTTAAAATCGCATCCACTAAGGTGGTCTTACCATGATCAACATGGGCAATAATCGCTACATTCCTAATATTCATGGGAGGTATTCCTTTCGCAAGACTGACACTGGTTTAGTATAACACAAATGCAGCGCGGGAAAAAAGGCGCTAGTCAACGCGGGGCGAAGAAATGTGCAATATCCCGGAAGAGGATGGTTATACTACCCCTAATTGAGCAGGCAGTTGGAAAGGATGGAGGCCTATGACCGCTCAGGTGATGCTCTACCCCGTCTTCATTGCGCTTGTGACGGCTTTTTTGCTTATAGCCCTGCCCCGATCGGAACTTCGACTGTTGATCCCCTATGGACTCGTCCTGGGGGGCCTGCATGATTACTTGTTTTCTCTGGTCTTCGGTGATCTGCTGGGTTTTTTCGAATTCACCAGTCCCGGCCTGTTTGACGCCAGTGGGTACTTGGTCCTGGCTCCTCTGGCCTGGAGTCTGGTGGTCATCTTTTTCCTCTACTTTTTCCCCAAAGAACATGACTACTTAGGCTACCTTTACATCTTGGCCTGGGCTCTGATGGCCACCGGCTATAGCCAGGTGGTGGAGCATGTCGGGCTGTTTACATACCGGCCTTGGTTTTACCCCCTGCCCCTCTTGATCCTGGCAATTCTCCGCTTCGCCCTAGTGGCCTGGCTGGCCAAACCCTGGATCCGGCCCCGCTAACTCCTGGGGAGAAATCTTTGTCTGAACGGAAGGAACCGCCTCGCATTTTGGAGAAGTCTTGGGCAATATGACTTACTTCACTATGGGGTGGGAATCAATGAGAAAAGTCCGTGAGCAAGTCCTTGGATTGCCCTGGCTGTTACTTTTGTTCTTCATGGTGATACCCTCGGTTCACGCTGCCGATTTGGAGAGTCGCGCCGAACTCGAGGCTTTTTTTGATGGAGCAGTGCGTATGCAGCTCACCAACCACCGCATACCAGGAGCCACTGTGGCGGTGGTCAAAGACGGCGAAATCGTGTTCAGCAAAGGTTATGGCTATGCCGATCTGGAGAGGCAGATCCCCATGGATCCAGAATATACACTGCACCGTCCCGGGTCCAATGCGAAGATCCTGATTTGGACCGCTGTAATGCAGTTGGTGGAAGAGGGGCGCCTGGATTTGTACACCGACATTAATGCTTACCTCGATTTCTCCATCCCCTCGAAAATAGCGCGACAAGAAGCTCCCCCGATCACACTGCATCATCTCATGACCCACACCGCGGGTTTTGAGGAAACGGTGATGGAGCTGTTTGTCTCCGGCCCTGAGAAGATGAACTCCTTGAGTACCTATGTCAAAGAGCACCTTCCCGCCCGAGTCTTTCAGCCTGGTTCCGTTATGGCCTATTCCAATTATGGTACCGCTTTGGCGGCCTACATCGTGGAACGCCTCAGTGGACAGGAATTTCACGCCTACGTGGAAGAACACATCTTCAAACCCGCGCAGATGACATCGAGCACCTTTGACCAGCCCCTGCCAGATTCCCTTGCCAGCAGGATGAGCCAGGGATATCGCCAAGACGATGCGGGCTTTGTCGCTGGTGGATTTGAATATGTGCAGGCCTACCCTGCAGGCGGTCTGACAAGCTCAACCCATGATATGGCCCGCCTGATCATGACCCAGCTCAACTTGGGTCTACCCCTTGAACCACAAGGGGACACGCTATCCCCGGGAGAAGAAAATGCCCCCGAAGGGACAGAAGAGATAGAGACACCAAGGATTCTTCAGGAAGAAACGGCCCGGCTCATGCAAGCCCAGCAGTTTTCCGGTCATCCTGAGATCCCGGGCATGACCTATGGATTGATTGAGGCCAATTACAATGGGCGCAGGGTCCTCTCCCACGGGGGGCAAACCCTGCTGTTTTCCACCGGCCTTTACTTTTTGCCCGAGGAGCAGGTTGGACTGTACATAGCCTATAATAGGGCCGTTGGGGATCAGGGAACCCGCATTCTCTTTGAGGGATTTATGGATCGGTATTTTCCCAATATCCACCCTGAACCCGCCGTACCCCGCCCCGTTACCCCCGGAACAGAGAACAACTACTCCGGCATCTTCCACTCTGCCCGCAGCAACTTCACGGGGGTGGAGTCCATCACACGGGTGTTTCAGCCCATGGATATCAGCGTAGACAAGGAGGGCTATGTGGTCCTGCGCGCCCAAGGAGAAAGCAGCCGCTACGGAGAGATTGCCCCCAATCTCTTTCAGGAGCTGCACGGTTCTCACAAGATCGCCTTTGGCTTTGACGACGGCAAGGTCACAAGGGTTTATTTTCCGGGACCTAGTACGTGGCTGCGGACCGTATGGTACCAGACGCCTGCTTTTTTCATCACTCTGCTGGTCATTTCGGTTCTAATTATGCTTGTCACAATACTAGGGTGGATTAGGAGCCTATTGCAGCCCTATCACAGACGGCAGTCCCTGACCGCGCCTAAGGTCCTTGCGGTCCTGTTCATCCTGTGCTTCATCACTGTGCTGGTCCTCTTGGGCGACGCGATGGGAACCACCCACCCAAGTTTGGGAGTCCCCCTCGTTGTGCTGGAGGCAACAGCCACCCTTAAGGCCGCCCTGTTCTTTGCGAAGATTCTGATGGGGCTGGCTGCGCTGATGGTGCTGACAACTGTCTATCTGTTCGCCACCGCCGGAGGCAGTGGGTGGCAGAGATTCTACTATGCTGTCTATACCCTCAGCAGCCTCAGTGTAACCTGGGTGTTATGGCAAATCAATCTGTTCTAGGCAGAAAGGAAATTAAGCAAAGAATAGGAGAGCGCCATGGCTTTGATCAGCGAGTTCATCGACGATTATAAAAGCAAGATTAATCACTATGAACACCTAGCCCAAACCTGCGCTTACCAATGTGAGAGTGCACTAAAAAGGCGAGGGTTAAGAGCCTTAGTCACCTCAAGGGCCAAGAGACTTGACAGTCTCACGTCCAAAGTCGAAAATAGAAACAAGGACAAGGCGTACCAAAGCATAGAGGAAATCTACGAGGACATCGTGGATCTAGCCGGGGTACGCATTGCCCTCTACTTTCCCGGAGATCGGGAAGAAATCGATAGTTTTGTTCGTTCTCACTTCAATGTGGACCATGTCAAGGACTTTCCGGAGGCTTTGCGCCATCCGGGAGCGTACCAGAAAAGGTTTCTAGGTTACGTTGGCCGTCACTACCGCCTGCGTCTCAAGCCTGAAACCCTTCCCCCCGTAGATCAGCATCTGGCACATTATGTCATCGAACTGCAGGTCGGTTCTGTACTGATGCATGCCTGGGCCGAGGTGGAGCACGATCTGGTCTATAAGTCCACGGAGGGTTTTTTGTCACAGGAAGAATATGCCATTTTGGACGAGCTCAACGGCCTGATGCACGCGGGAGAAATCGCCCTCGAGCGTCTGCAAACTGCGGTCAAGCGCCGGATCAATACGGAGCGGCAGCCTTTTTCCAACCATTATGAGCTCTCATCCTACTTGTATGATCTCACCCGCAAGGCCTCCCAGCGCACAGACACTGAGCCCTTTATCGGGCGCACCGACGTGCTGTTCCACTTTCTCAAGGCCACTGGTCTCAACTCTGTTCCGGCCCTCAGACCCATTTTGCAGAAGTGTGATTTGGGTTCGGTCAAACAGCCCCTGGCCCAGCAGATTGCGGATCGGATCCTCCAGAGCAACCCAGACTATTACAGTGCCTTTAACGAGGCCCGCATGACCGTGGGACGTTCCGACCCCTTTGGGGCACCCCAGGAATACGCTTCGTATTTCTCGGGTCCCGAGAGCCTGGGATCCTTTATGCGGCAGTGGATTGCATCGGAACAAGTGGCGGGAGATGTACTCCATAGTGTTACCAATGGAGAACTGCCCCCCGATGTCTCTCTGGATGACAAAACCGTCGAAAAGCTAAAACATATCAAGAAGCTGCGCAATGATATTCTCTACGGGGACCATTTGCCCAGCGAAGGTGATATGCTCAGCGCTGCAGAGTTCTTGGAGGAGCTGGTCAGCTTGTTAAGACAAAGAGCCAATGGTACCGCATAGGACAGGTAAAACGAACTGAACACTTGTAGCCGCCGCATCAATAGCCGCTACACATAGAAGACGAGGAGGAACGCGGATTGAACATTTACGAGAAAGCTGTAGCACAGCACAAAGAATGGCGGGGTAAGGTAGAGATCACCAGTAAAGCACAGGTGACAAACGCAGCAGAGCTGTCCATAGCCTACTCCCCAGGGGTAGCAGAGCCATGCAGGAGAATTGCAGAAAACAAAGAAACAGCTTGGCTTTACACTTGGAAAGGAAACACAATCGCCATCGTGTCTGATGGCTCGGCCGTCTTAGGCTTGGGCAACATTGGACCCGATGCAGCTTTGCCTGTTATGGAAGGCAAGGCTGTCCTCTTTAAGGAATTTGGCGATGTGGATGCCATCCCCCTGTGCCTGAACACCCAGGATGTGGACGAAATTGTCCAGATTGTCAAGTCCCTCGAGCCAACCATTGCCGGGGTCAATCTGGAGGATATCTCCTCTCCGCGCTGCTTTGAGATTGAGGCGCGCCTTAAGGCCGAAACGAACATGTTCATTTTCCATGATGACCAGCACGGCACCGCGGTCGTGGCCCTGGCCGGACTGATCAACGCACTTAAGGTTGTTGGCAAAGACAAAGATGCCGTTATTTTGGTCAACGGAATTGGAGCGGCCGGCGGCGCCATTATTCGCCTGCTCGTGCAGGATGGGTATAAGAACATCATTGCCTGCGGGCGCAGAGGGCGCTTAATCCCCGGTGATCCCAAGAACAACCCCATTCAGGAAGAAATTGCCCAGATCACCAATCCCGGCAGCAAAGAGCAGACTCTCCAAGAAGCACTGGTGGGAGCAGATGTATTTATCGGCGTATCCGCTGCCAATGTTCTAACCCAAGAGATGGTGCGGGGTATGAATGGGCAGCCGATCATTATGGCTTTGGCCAATCCCGAACCGGAGATTGCAGTGGACTTGGCCCTTGAGGCCGGCGCAGCCATTGTTGCCACAGGACGCTCAGACTATCCCAACCAAATCAACAATGTCCTTGGCTTCCCTGGGATTTTCCGAGGTGCTTTGGATGTGAGGGCCAAAGATATTAACGATGCGATGAAAGTCGCGGCAGCCTCTGCCATTGCCAGTTTAATCGAAAACCCCACCCCTAACTGCATTATTCCATCTCCCTTTGATACCAGGGTGGCTCCAGTGGTCGCCCAAGCCGTAGCCGAAACCGCAAGAAAAACCGGTGTGGCAAGGAAGGTGTAAGAATGGAGTGCCAATTTGATCAGCGAGTCCCGCGCCGCAATACACAATGCGTGAAGTGGGACGGCGTTCTTGACGTATTTGGCCAGGAAAACCTGTTGCCCATGTGGGTGGCTGACATGGATTTTCGCGCCCCGGAAGCGGCGGTTCGCGCCGTTACAGCAAGGGCTGCCCATGGCATCTATGGCTACGAAAAAAAACCGGAGAGTCTGACTGAGGCGGTACTCAATTGGCTCGCCGCCCGGCATAACTGGGCGGTTGATCCTATTTGGCTCAGTCACTGTCCAGGGGTTGTTTCAGGTCTTGTCCTTTCGCTCTTGGCCCTAACCGAACCCGGCGACAGAGTGGTCATTCAGCCCCCTGTCTATCCACCCTTTTTTACCATCGTAGAGCAGAATGGGCGAACGGTGGTGGAAAATCCTTTGGTCTGGAAGGACGGCCAGTATCGGATGAACCTCTCGGGGCTCGAGGACATCTTCCGCTCCGGAGTAAAGACGATGATGCTCTGCAGCCCCCACAATCCCGTGGGAAGAGTGTGGAGCCGAGGGGAGCTTCTGAGCCTCGGTGAACTGCTCAGAAAATACGGAGTTACAGTATTTTCTGACGAAATTTGGGCCGACCTAGCCTTTCCTGCGCATCGACACATTCCCCTGGCCAGCCTGTCACCGGAGATCGCTGATCAAACCCTGACCTTTATGGCGCCAAGCAAAACCTTTAACCTCGCTGGCCTGTACATGTCCAATGCCATTATCTCCAACGAGGAGCTAAGGTCGACGTTCTCAGCCCAGCTGCAGCGTCTTTCCCTGGGTCATGTGGGGATTTTTGGCCCTGTTGCCGCCGAAGCATCCTATCGAGAAGGTGGAGAGTGGCTGGATCGACTCCTCACCTATTTGGAGGATAATGTCCGCTTCGTCACCGATGAATTAGCGAAAATTACCCCGAAAATTAGGGTGATTCAGCCAGAAGGCACCTTTGTACTCTGGCTCGATTGCCGAGATCTTGGGATCCCGTGGGACGATCTCAACCAATTCTTTGTACGCCAAGCTGGACTCGCCTTCAACGACGGCGCCAGGTTTGGCCCCACAGGCGCAGGCTTTCAGCGCATGAACATCGGGTGCCCCCGGGTCTTGATCCAGGAAGCCATGGAGAGACTGTCCAAGACTCTTAGACATCTTTAAGACTGATGCAAAAGGCCGGCCCTGAGCCGGTCTTTTTTATCCCAGATATTCATCTACGATGCTGGTTAAGGCCCTATACCCCGTCTCCAGAGTCTGCCTTGGCACTAAGAAACTGGGATGGTGTAATTCGTTCACCAAACCTTGCTGTCCCGATCCAACATAGAGCAAAACACCGGGTACTTCATACAGGTAATAGGCTAGATCTTCCCCGATCAAACTGGCTAACCCTTGGGTCACCACAGGTATCGCAGGAATCCTCCTCTCAAAGATGCTCCGCAGCTCCCCCACAACAGCAGCGCTGTTCACCACCGCATCCACGCCTTTTCTATACTCCAGGACATACTCTCCTCCGTAGAGAGCAGAGCTGGTCTCAAAGGCCTGGTGCAAAAGGCCGATCATTTTGTCTTGGTCTTCTGTGCGAACGGTACGAACTGTCCCTTCCACCGAGACCTTGGAAGGGATCACATTAGCTCTGGTACCGCCCTTAATGACTCCGAAGGATAGGGTCTGGGGATAGGCGGCATTGAAGCTGCGCTGGACTAAGGCAAAGGCATTGTGTACCGCCATCGCGGCCATGGCAATAGGGTCCTTCGTCTTGTGGGGCAGGGCGCCATGCCCTCCTTGGCCCAAAAAGGCAGCCTTAAATGTGTCGGCATATGCGCTGATGGGTCCCTCTTGGAGCCCCAATTGTCCCGCGGGAAGACTGGGCCAGTTGTGAATCCCCACAAGGCGATGGGGTTTTGTTGCGGCGAAGAGCCCCCCCTCCAGCATGGCTCTGGCGCCCGCTCCAATTTCTTCTGCAGGCTGGAAGATGGCCATCAGAGTGCCTTTTAGGTTCTGGTTCTGCTGCGATGCATATCTGCAAACTCCCAGGAGCATGGCCATGTGGCTGTCATGACCGCAGGCGTGCATCACTCCCTCATTTTGCGAAGCATAGGATGCCCCCGTTTCCTCCAAAACAGGCAAGGCGTCCATGTCGGAGCGGAAGGCAAAAGTCTGCCCGGGACCTGCCAGCTCCAGCAGCCCCACCACTCCTTCGCCGCCCACCTTCGTCTGGACGCTGAAACCCATTTTACGCAGCTCTTCCGCCACAAAACCTGCAGTCCAGAACTCTTCCAGAGATATCTCCGGATACTTGTGAAGTTCTTCATAAACGTGCTGAATGTACTTGAGATTTGCCATCATGATTCCCCTTTTTCCCCGTGCTTGATTCCTATGTTCTTGCTTGGCCCGCTTTCTCCTTGTGACAGCAAAGAGAAAACCACCCCAGCTTGTGACTGGAGTGGCTAGATACTGCATTCATTCATCCTGTTTCTGCTGAAACGCATACTCATCGCGTATTTCTTCGCGCTTGCCTGCTATGGACTGCTTCCGGCGGCGATTTTTCGCCCGTATAACCTCCTTTTGTTCCTCCGGAAGATCCATGCGTAACGTGTCATGGGAGGCTTCGAGGTTCTCGATCGTATTCACCACTTGCTCCCTGAGCTTATCCACATTATCTCGACGATCATCGGGTTTTGGTCCCCTAGGCATAGCTCAACTCCCTTCGACAATCTCGCAACAACGTTGCCACGTATATCTTTAGCATAACCCCCAATTTGGACCCTATTCAACTCATGAACAAAAAATTGATCATCGCCAGCAGAGATCGTTTGACCTCGAATGATGGAAGATAAAGACTAAATACTTCCACCCTTACCTCTACAAGTGTTAAAATACGACTAATATGTCGTGAAGTATCTTGAAACTGGCAAGTTTATTCGACAAAAACTTCAACATTTTATGGTTATGGTATTTCACTTTGCCATACTCCATGCTAGAATGTAACTTGAGCGCTTATGTGCATGCCCCACAACCCAGCCTCATGTATTCCACAGTTTTGAACACTCTCAGAAAGGAAATGGTAAGAGATGAATTGGCTTGTGTTAGTCTTTTTTGCAAGTGTACTCGCTCTAGCGTACGCAGCTTGGAACTTCTTTTCGGTTAAAAAGATCGATGAAGGCACTCCTTTGATGAAGGATATTGCCTCCCGCATTCGTATGGGTGCAGTCACGTTCCTACATTATGAGTTCCGCATCATCGTCATTGGAGGCATAGCCGTTGCTGCGGTGTTGTTTCTCGTTGTCGGTTGGTATGTAGCGGCCGCTCTCTTGATTGGCGCTATCATGAGCTCA
>FZPS01000190.1_pt38 | contig 24665 bp, 18 predicted proteins | sample 1817821 | NCBI WGS metagenome assembly FZPS01 (sample SAMEA104158645, study PRJEB21678) | metagenome | place: Germany | collected 2015-04-21 | reverse complement strand
AAATAATATAATGTATACTATTTATTGAGAGATTATTTAACAAGGGGGACTTGCAATGTTAAAAAAATTAGCAGCAGTTTTGAAAAAGAATAAACCATCATATCCACTAAATTACACTATTCCTTCATTACTAAATTACAAAGATCAAGGAAAATGTGTTGGAAATGGTGAAATTTTAATTAATCCTTATGATTTTTATTCTTTTTTAATTGAAGATTTATTTTTGCCAAAAAAACAAAAAGGTGTCAACTACTTAGAATCGATTTCTAATTCTAAAAAAGTTACAAGACGTACAAACTGGCATAAAAAGAGTGTTTTTTATTCTCTAATGGCTCGTACTTCTACTACTTGGGATAATGACCGTAGTGGAGAAATTGATGAAGCTAACATGTATGATTTATCAGAACTTGGTTCATTTGTTAAATCAATAGCCTTACTTCCATATTTAAAATCAATTGGAATTGATGTTTTATACTTCTTACCTTTATCAAGTTATTCTACTTATAGACCTAAAGGAGATTTAGGTTCTAGTTATGCTGTAGTTAACTTTACCGGATTAGATGAAAACCTAAAAGATTCTTTAACTGGGGATAAAATGACACTAAAAGATGAGTTTAAAACTTTTGTTGAAGCTGCTCATATTTTAGGAATTAGAATTATGATTGACATTATTCCAAGAACTAATGCATTAGATTCTAGTTTAATTTTAGATCATCCGGATTGGTTTTACTGGATTAACACGAAAGACTTATCAAAATATAATCCACCACTAATTGATACCATTGATGCTGAGGTAGTACCTCCGCATGCCAAACATATGCCAAAAGTATATGAGCACGAAAATACTAAAGCTCACTTAAAATTATTTAAGGAAAATCCATATAAATTAAATCCAGCTAAATGGGATGAAGTAAGAGCATTAGTTGAAAGTGGAGTAAATATTTTAGATGCAGTTGATAAAGTTTATAAGATGACTGTTGCTCCAGCATTTTCAGACCACATTAATGACAATCAACCACCTTGGTATGATGTTACTTTCTTTAGATTATATTTAGATCATCCGGTTAATGCTCAAAAATATTTAAAGAAAAATCAACCTCCTTATATTTTATTTGATACTATCAAATCAAACCTACACCCTGGTTTAGAACCTAATATGCCACTTTGGGAATTACTAGCTGATATTATTCCATATTATCAAAGAGAATTTGGAATTGATGGTGCTAGAATTGACATGGGACATGCTCTACCTAAAGAATTAATTGAAATGATTATTTCAAAAGCAAGAGAAATTGATCAAGATTTCGTATTCGTTGCAGAAGAATTAGATCCATCTAATGCTTTGCAAGCTAAAAAATTAGGTTATGATGCGATTATTGGTAATGGTTTCTGGATGGAAAACCGTATTTTAGAAGGTAAATTACACGAGTTTATTGAAGCTGCACCAACACTTGCTTTACCAGCTTTTGCTTGTGGTGAAACACATGATACTCCTAGACTTGCCGGAAAACATAATGGTGTTAACTTAACTAATTTATTAACTTTAGTTAACTTCTTCATTCCAAATACAATGCCATTTATTAACTCAGGTCAAGAATTCTATGAAGTTCAACCAATGAACTTAGGAATTGATGCTACTCCTGAAGATAGATATCACTTACCAGAAAGTGATCCGTTCTACGGAAAACTTGCATTGTTTGATAAATACGCACTTCATTATCAAAATGATCATTCATTAGTTAGTCATATTAGAAAATTATTACCAGTTAGAAATAAATATTTATCTAAATTAAACCCTAAGAAATTCCATATGTTTGAAGTTAAAGGACCACATATCGGATTAGCATTTGGTTATACATTCAATGCTAAAGGAGAAGATAAATTATTATTAATCGTTGGTAACACAAATACTTCTTATCAAGAATATATGGAAGTTAACTTAGACACTTTAGATGCTGATTTAGCACAAAAAATTGATGTTTTATTTGAATTTGACAGCGTTGAAGGCGAAGCTAACGTTAATGATTTCACGTTAAACGGAAATCCGTTTTTCTTAGTCGGACCTGGTGAAGTTAAAGTTATTCTTGTAGGATAATTATAAATATAAAATGGCGCAAAAATTGCGCCATTTTTTTATGTTATTATATTCTTTTATCTAACCATTCAACGATATCTTCAAAAACTGGTTTACTTTTTGAATCGTTTAGAATGTTATGTTTTAATTCTGGATATAACTTTCTTGTTTTATCTTGTGAACTAATATGATTATATAAATATTCGCTTAATTCAGGAGGAACAACTATATCTTCTTCTCCGTGAATAAAGAAATACGGAATATCAATCAGGTGCATTCCTTTTTTAATCTTCCTAAGTCCGTGAATCATTGTTTTGTTAATTAATGATAAATAAAAATAATCTAATAAATAATCGTCTTTTTTAAAGTTTAAGGCTTGTAATGGATCACTGTATAAATTAGGATCTTCAAAATTAGTTTTGACCTTAACAAACCATAAAAGTTCACCCGGGAAGAATCTTAAAAATTTAACTGCTTTAGTAAAATTACCGGTTGCCCCTGAAGCAATAACACCATCTATATTTAACTTATCATTAGATACTAAATATAAGTTATGAATCAATGCCCCTAATGAATGACCCAGTAAAAAAACTTTAGTTTTATATCTTTTTTGAGCATACTCAATTAATTCTTCCAAATCTTTAACAAACACATTGGCTGATTTAACATAACCACGTTTACCGCCACTACGACCATGTCCCCTTAAATCATAAGCTAATACGTTATAATCGTGTTTATTTAAATATTTAATTAACTCTTCATATCTTAAGTGATGTTCAGCAATTCCGTGTGAAAGAATAATAGTAGCTTTGGCTTTTTCAGCTTGATATGTTTTTACGTGAATAAATTCGTGATTAATTAGCATATTATAATTCCATTGTCTTTATAATAATTTTAGCGATATCTTCATATTCTTTTTTAACTACTTCTTTATATTCTTCATAGTTTATCGGAATAGCGCCTAAAAGGGGTACATCTAATTTACTTGCTACTTCAATTCCTCCACCTTGACCAAAGATATAATCTTTATTTTTTGATACTGGATTTAAATAATAACTCATATTTTCAATAACACCAATAACTTCATGGCCAATTTGATTTGCCCCAATACCAGCTTTAACGGCAATTTTAGATGCCGGAAGACTTGGAGTAGTGACAATTACCATTTTGCTTTTTGGTGCAAATTTATTAATATCTAAGGCAACATCTCCAGTTCCAGGAGGTAAGTCTATTAAAATCAGTTTAGTATCATCAGCCCAACGAACACTATTAAAAAAGTAAGTTAACATCTTGTTAAGCATTGGTCCTCTCCACATTAGTGGCTTATCATCAGGCATAAAATACTCCGTTGAAATAACTTCAATACCTTCTCCTTGAAGTGGAATCATTAATTCATTTTCATCGCCCATTACTGGCGTTTTTTTAATATCTAAAATAAACGGAATTGACGCTCCGTAAACATCAGCGTCAATAATAGCCGTTTTAATACCTAAATTATTTAATGCTTTTGCTAAATTAACAGTTACAGTCGATTTACCAACTCCACCCTTACCACTAGCAACTCCTAAATAAATATATGGTGGTCTTGGTTTTGGAAATTCATTAATGGTAATTACTGCTCCTGGTAAGTTTAAATCAACTTTTAATAGTTTAGTAATATTAATTCTAACTTCACGTTCATCTTTTTCCTTATTTACTAATTTAACTACTACTTCACAAACGCCATCGGGTTTAATATAAGCTGATTCAATTCCACCAGTTTCTTCTAATGTTTTTTTGGCGCTTGGATCATAAATAGTTCCAATATATTTAATTAATTCTTGATTAGTCATAGTTGTCAATCCTTTCTAGTCGGAATCTGTTAAATTATTCCTAATTCTTTAGATAGTTCGTAGATTTGTTTAATTGCAAAGTCTAGTTCTTCTTTTGTATGTTCGCTTGATAGCATCATTCTTATTCTTGCAGTTCCTTTTGGAACAGTTGGAAATACTATTCCAGAAGTATAGACACCGCGCTCTAATAATTTTTTAGCGAAATCCATAGTTTTAGCTTCATCATAAATCATCAGTGGCGTAATAGGGGTTTGGGTTTTACCTAAAGTAAAGCCTAACTCTTTTAATTTAGATTGGAAATATTTAGTGTTATCCCAAAGTTTTTTTGAGTATTCATCAGTTTCCTCTAACATGGTAATAGCTTCAATGGCTGCACCACAGGCTGCAGGCATCATTGAAGTTGAAAATAAAAGTGGACGTCCGCGATGTAGTAAGTAATCTTTCATTTCTGATGATCCAGCAATATATGCTCCAACAACACCAATCGCTTTTGATAATGTTCCCATAATATAATCAACTTGGCCATGTAAGTTAAAATGGTCAACAGTTCCGCGTCCATTTTCACCTAAAACGCCTGATCCATGAGCATCATCAACATAAACTTTAGCATCATATTTTTTAGCTAGTCTTACAATTTCAGGAAGATTTGCAATATCTCCGTCCATTGAAAAAACTCCATCAGTAATGATTAAAACTTCGTTATAGTCTTTTCTTCTTTCTTTTAAGATTTGTTCAAGAGCTTTCATATCACTGTGAGGGAAAACCGCTTTATCAGCACGTGAAAGTCTAACACCATCAATAATTGATGCGTGATTTAATTCATCAGAGATAATTAAATCACCTCTGTCAGTAATCGCTTGAATAACTCCAAGATTAGCTAAAAATCCTGATTGAAAGACTAGTGCTGCCTCTTCACGTTTAAATTTAGCAAGGCGCTCATCTAACTCTTCATGGATTTCAATATTTCCACTAATCGTTCTAACTGCTCCTGAACCAACACCGTATTTGTCGATTGCTTTTTTAGCAGCTTCTTTCATTCTTGGATGATTAGCAAATCCTAAATAGTTATTACTGCATAAGTTAATAACTTGTTTGCCATTTAATGTAATAACTGCTTTATTTGGTGAACTACTAACAGATAGCTTACGGTAGACACCTTCTTTTTTTAATTCTTCTATTTTTAACTTAATACTATTTTCTTTCATAATTTTAAAACTACCTTTCCTGATTTTCCTTCGTTCATAACTTTAATTCCTTTTTCAAATTCATCAAAAGGAAAAACGTGTGTAACAAATTTATCAAATTGGAGTTTTTTAGATTTTAATAACTCGTCAATTTGTTGCCATGTTTTAGGAAGTAACCTTCCAGTTACTCCGTAGATATGTAATCCTTTGAAAACAACTTTATTAAAATCAACATTTAATTTATTATTAAAAGCTCCTAATATAGAAATTCCTCCACCAGGTTTTACATAATCAAATGATTCTTCGACGGCTCCAACATTTCCAGAAAAATCTATAACAACATCTACACCTTTATTATTAGTGTGTTTTTTAATATATTCTAATGTATTTACTTCTTTGGGATTAATAACATGATGAGCACCAATTTCTTTAGCTAAATTGATGCGGTACGGATTTACTTCTGTCGCAAAAATTCTTTTTGCTTCACTAGCTATTGCTACATCAATACCCATTAAACCAATTGGTCCGCATCCAATAATTAAAACATCCTTATCTTTTACATCAAAATGTTTTACCGCATGAACTGCATTTCCTAGTGGCTCTAATACAGATAAATATGTCGGATCTAAGTTTGACGTGTCGATATATAAATTTTCTTCAGGAATTTTCATATATTCAGCAAATGCTCCGTCCATATCAACCCCAATAACCTTAGTTTTTTCACAAATATGGCCATTTCCTGTTAAACAATATTCACATTTCCCGCAAATAATATGTGATTCACTTGATACTATATCCCCAATTTTAACTTTTGAAACATTAGAACCAATTTTGACTACTTTACCACTAAATTCATGACCGACTGTAAGTGGCGGATTGATTCTATTTTGACTCCATGCATCCCAGTTATAAATATGCAAATCTGTTCCGCAAATAGAGACTGAAATAACTTTAATTAATACTTCATTAGCTTCTAAATTGCGCGGTATCGGTTTTTCCCCTCTCGTAAAACCTTTAGCGCGTTCCGTCTTTAAAATTACTTTCATCATAATATCAAGTTCCTTTCAATATAATTATAACACCTTAATTATATATAATTAAGAAAAATAAAAGAATGTCGTAAAATATTGACATTCTTTTAGTAATATTATTAAATTATGATCCTTTTGGATCAAATGGGATACCAGAAGCTTTTGGTGCCCTTGATGATTTAGACGTTAACGATAACGCAATTAAAGTAATTAAGAATGGCATGATTCTAATAATCATCGCAAGCGGAACCTTATTGTTAGCTTCTAACCATACTTTAACTGTATCTATTGTAAATAAGTTAATTGATAACATTTGGAATAATCCAAAGAAGATTGCTGCAAATAAGATTTTAACTGGCTTCCATTGACCAAAAATTAATACCGCTAACGCTAAGAATCCATATCCGTTAACTGTTCCGTGGAAACTAACTGATGTAGGAATAATATAAATTAATCCACCAAATCCACCTAATGCACCAGAGATTAATACTCCTGCCCAACGATATTTATAAACATTAATCCCAACTGATTGAGCAGCTTGTGGGTGTTCACCACACGCTGATAATCTCATACCAAAGCGAGTTCTCTTAATTATAAATGCACTAACTAAGAAGATGGCAATTGAAATATAGGTAAATAGGAATGCTTCAGAGAAGAAAATATAATTAATACCTTCTACTACTTTATAACCAAATGTTCCTTCTTGAACATTAGGGAATAAATTGATAAAAGCATTTGATCTAAACCTAAAGATATTATCAAATTTTAAGTGACTTACTCCTTGGTCAGTTAAAGTTCTAGCCATAAATATTGCAAGTGCTCCAGCTAAAATATTTAATGCGACACCACCAATAGTTTGATTAGCTTTCATATTTATCGCTAAAAATCCTAATAATGCTGAAAAGGCCATTCCTGCTAAAGCAGCTAGTATCATCGCAACAATTAGCATAAGTTGCGGATTGTTAGAAAAATATGTATATATTCTCTTTTGCGATGCTGATAAGGCTTCAAATACTTCTGGAGTACTCATTGCATTTTGAACAGAATATATAAAATAAATTCCGGCAAATGCACCAATAACCATGATTCCTTCAAGAGCAATGTTAACTGTACCACTCTTTTCAGAGAACATACCAGCTAGTGCTACGATTAATAGAGGAAGAATAAAATAAAGCGATTGGTTAATCAAAAACATCATTTTACTTCACCCCCCAATTCTAAAGTTTCAACACTATCTGTATCATCAGACTCCTTAATGACTTCTTCTTGAGGTTTATCTTTATTTACTTTTTTCTTGCGTTTAAATAGTCTAGTAACTGAACGTCCTAAAATTAAAGAAAACGCACTAAAATATAAAATTACACCAATAATTACGTTAACAATTTCAGCTTTGAAGCCTAAGCTTTGCATATATTGTCCACCCAAACTTATATATTGGACAAATAAAGCTGCGATTAATATGCCAATTGGATGACTATTGGCTAGTAATGCAATTGGGATACCATCAAATCCTTGAGAAAGGATTGTATTAACAAGAGTATAGTTATTACCTAAGTTTCTTGCACTTGGAGCTAAAATAAACAGTGCCCCACCTAATCCAGCTAAAAATCCTGAAATAGCCATTGATAAAATGATACTCTTTTTTTCATTAATTCCGGCATATTTAGCCGCGTGTCGGTTAGACCCAACAGCAATTAATTCTTTACCAAAGACTGTTTTCTTTAATATAAAGTAAACGATAATAACTGAAATGATTGCTAGAATAATTCCAATATCTGCCCCAGAGTTAGGGAAAACTTTATCTAATCCAACAAATGGATTTCTCGCATTTTTAGGAATCGGATGGCTTCGGTTAGTCGCGTTATCAATAATAATGCCTTTATAGTATGTCGATAAAATTCCATTAACGAATAAAACTCCAATATGGTTTAACATAATTGACGTAATAACTTCATGAACGTTTAGGAAAGCTTTTAAAATACCCGGTATAGATCCCCAAATAGCACCAAATAAAGCGCCAACCAGGATTGCTAATGGCCATTGCAAAATTCCTAAGAAACCGCCTAAGAATGCGACTAATAGGGCTCCAAAGATACCCATAGTATATTGCCCACTAGCCCCAATATTAAATAGCCCGGTCTTAAATGCAAATCCAATCGCTAAACCAGTAAATATAAGCGGAGTTGATCTATATAATAATTGACCAATTCCTCTAACTGGACCAGCTGGATTATTAAATGCTCCCTTAAACATCTTCCCTAATCCCGCAACAGCATTTTGCGAATTAGCAATTAACATAATGATAAATCCAATTAGTAATCCAAGGAAAATAGCAATTAAAGATGATGAAAGATTTTTAATAGCTGGTTTTTGAAAAAATGATTGAATTTTCGTTTTCATCTTCGATCACCGCCTCTTTCATCTTGTTTTTGGAAAAGTTTATTATAACTCGGATAATTAAACTTTTTGTATCTAAATGGTTTATGCTTGATATCTTTTCTAATGTGTGGTTCTGACTTTATAATAGGTTCTTCATGAACTTTATTCATTAGTTCTTCATCTCGTTTAGAACCCGCCATATAAAGACCAAGTTCTTCAACGGTAATTTTCTTAGGATCTAAATCCCCAACAATCTTACCTTCATACATAACTAGAATTCTATCACTTACACTCATTACTTCTTCTAGTTCAAAAGAAATAAGTAATACTGCTCTACCGGCGTCACGCTCTGCTAGGATTTGTTTATGAGCAAATTCAATCGCTCCGACGTCTAATCCTCTAACAGTTTGAACCGATAATAATAAATCAGATTCTTGGCTAATTTCTCTAGCGATAATTGATTTTTGTTGATTTCCACCTGACATTGAACCAGATAAAGTTTTAACTCCTTGAGCAGCTCTAATATCAAACTTATCAATTAATATCTTACCATCACGATTAATTGGATTTTCTTTAACAATTCCTCGTTTTTGATAAGGTTCTTTATGATATTTTTTCAAGTTTAAGTTATGAGCTAATGTATCGTTTAATATTAAACCGTGTAATTGTCTATCTTCAGGAATATGACTTAACCCATGATCATTTCTGTAACGAATTGATTTATGAACAAGATCAACGCCATCTAAATAGATATGACCACTTTTCGGTTTAATTAATCCCGAAATAGCTTGTGCGAGTTCACTTTGTCCGTTACCATCAACGCCGGCAATACAAACAATTTCTCCGCCCCTTACATCAAAACTAACACCATCAACTACATTTCTTTTACTAAATGGTGAAACAACCACTAAATCTCTAACTTGTAGTACTTTTTCTCTTAGTTGTTGTGGGTTTTTTTCAATCGTAAATTCAACATCGCGTCCAACCATCATTTTTGATAGTTCTTCTTTGGTTGTCGATTTAACATCAACGGTTGCGATATGTTTTCCTTGTTTTAAAACCGTTACGCGATCACATACAGCCATAATCTCATCAAGTTTATGGGTAATAAATACGATAGATTTACCTTCTTTAGCTAAATTTTTCATCGTAATCATTAATTGATCAATTTCTTGCGGAGTTAAAACTGCTGTTGGCTCGTCAAAAATTAAAATATCATTATCACGATACAGCATTTTTAAAATTTCAGTTCGTTGTTGCATCCCAACAGTAACATCTGAAATTTTTGCATCCAAATCAACATGAAGCTCATATCTTTCTGTTAATTCAGTTAACTCTGCTTTGGCTTGTTTACGATTTAAAACGCCACCCTTATTTGGTTCAACCCCTAAAATAATATTATCCAAAATACTAAATACATCAACTAACTTAAAATGTTGATGTACCATCCCAATACCATATTTATTAGCATCATTAGGGCTATTAATATTAATTGGCTCACCATTTAATAAAATTTCTCCCTCATCTTGTCGGTATAGTCCAAATAAAACACTCATAAGTGTCGATTTACCGGCACCATTTTCCCCTAGTAAAGCGTGAATTTCGCCTTTACGGAGTTCAAATGTAATGTTATCGTTGGCTATAATACCTGGGAAACATTTGGTTATATTTTTCATCTCAATTACATTTCTTGTCATAATAATCTCACTTTATATACAATACAAAGGATAAGAAAAACTTCTTACCCTTTGTATCCCTTTTTTATAATCTAGTTAATGTTATAATTATTAAATTATGCACCGAATGGAACAACAGTTACTTTAACTTTAGTAGTTTCAAATTGTTTAGCTGCGTTTCCGTCATCTCCGAATTCACCAATAACGTCACTTACTAGAACAGTTCCGTCAACTAATTTACCATAAATTACATTGTATGCTTCTAAGTTGAATGTTCTGAAGCGTGAATTTGCCATTGGTAGTCCAACTCCGTCTTTAGTAACATCTAGAACAACTGATTTTCCACCGAAATCTGTAGCCCAGTTTTTATCAATGAAAATAGCTTTTAATGCTTGTTGAACTGAAATTGCTAATTCTTTAGTAGATGAAGTAATAACTGTTGGAGAGTCAGCACTTTGGTCAACGTCAACACCAATAACCCATTTGTCAGTTGATGCTGCAGCCGCTGCCATTACAGATTGTCCTACTGCTCCACCGCATGCGAAGATTACTTCTACACCATTTTGATAAAATGATGCTGCCATTGCTTGTACTTCTGGAGTAGCTTTGAAGTCACCAGTATATAGATAGTCAATAGTAACTGAGTTGTCAGCTAAACCTAATTCTTCTGCTGCAACTGCTGCACCTTGAACAAATCCGTGTCCAAATCTTTGAACAGCTGGTACTGCCATACCACCCATAAATCCTAATTTTCTAAATCCATCTTTCACTGCTGCATATCCAGCTAAGAATCCTGTTTGTTCTTCAGCATAGAACACTGAATAAACGTTACTTTCTAAAGATCCATTTTCAACGTTTGTAGGACTTCCATCTAGTAAAATAAATTTTACATCTGGGAAATCTTTTTGAACAACGTTAATTGGTCCTTCAAATAAGTATCCCGGAGTAACAATTACTGTTGCTCCATCTCCAACTGCTTGCTCAATAGCTGCAATGTAGTCTTCGTTAGTAGCATCTGCTGGTTTTAAATAAGCGTAAGGAATGTTATTGGCATCGCCAAATGCTTTAACTCCTTCATATGATCCTTGATTAAATGATTTGTCATCAATATCACCTTTGTCGGTAATTAGAACGATTTTGTCCTTTTTCTCTTCAGGTTTTGGATCTGGAGTACCATCACAAGCAGCTAATGTAAATACTGCCAAAGCTACTAATAAAAAACCCATAATTCTTTTGAACATATATTTTTCCTCCCTTTTTTTGCATCTTTATGCTCTATATATAGTATATATGAAATAAATTAATTTTTCAACATAATTTTAAATTTTTCATTCAAATTATTCTTTATTTACAATTATATTTTTCAATAAATTGACATATTCAGTTAATTTAACGGTAATTTGCTTATCATCGCCATATCTACGGTATGTAACTTCGTTAGATTCTACTTCTTTATCACCAATTACGATACTAAATGGTATTTTTGAAGTTTGGGCATCTCTAATTTTATAACCTAATTTTTCATCACGTAAATCAATCTCAGCTCTAATTCCGGCAGCTTGAAGTTCTTCTAAAACTTTTTCTGAATATTTGGTGTGTTTTGATAAATTTACCGGAATAATTTTTGTTTGAAGTGGACTTAACCATGTAGGAAAAGCTCCACCATAATGTTCAATTAAAATACCAATAAACCTTTCTAAAGATCCGTAAATAGCGCGGTGCAACATAACCGGACGAACTCTTTCTCCTTTTTCATCAATATAGGTTAATTCAAATCTTTCAGGTAAGTTCATATCTAGTTGGATAGTACCACATTGCCAAATTCTATTTAATGAATCTCTAATTTTATAGTCTAACTTTGGACCATAGAAAGCCCCGTCTCCTGGATTAATCTTAACTTCTTTTCCAGAAGCTTTAGCCGCTTCAAATAATGCTTTTTCAGAAACTTCCCATGCAGAGATTTCACCAATATAATTTTCTGGTCTAGTTGAAAGTTCAATATGATATTTTAATCCAAAAGTATCATAAATTTCATCAAATAATTTAATTAATTCAATTACTTCTGATTGAATTTGATCTGGTCTCATATATAAGTGGGCGTCATCTTGAGTAAATGCTCTTACTCTAAATAAACCAGTTAATGCACCACTAGCTTCATAACGATGAACGTGTCCTAACTCACCTACACGTAGTGGTAAGTCACGATATGAGTGAATGTCATTTTTATAAACTAACATCCCGCCCGGACAGTTCATTGGCTTAATCGCAAATTCTTTTTCATCAATAGTTGATGTATACATATTTTCACGATAATTACCCCAGTGTCCAGAAATTTCCCAAAGTTCTTGGTTTAACATAGTTGGTGTTTCAATATATTTATAATCATGTTTATCATGAACTTTGTACCAATAGTTAATAAGTTCACGTTTTAAAATCATCCCATTTGGTAACCAAAATGGAAAACCAGGACCATATTCAGATAACATAAATATTCCTAGTTCACGACCTAATTTACGATGATCACGTTTCTTTCTTTCTTCTAATAATACTAAATATTCATCTAAATCTTTTTTATTCCAAAAAGCTGTACCATAAATTCTTGTTAGCATCTTATTATTACTATCACCTCTCCAGTATGCTCCGGCAAGAGATAATAATTTAAAATGTTTAATATCTTTAGTATTAGAAACATGTCCTCCGCGACATAAATCAGTAAAGTTATTTTGAGTATGAACTGAAATAATTTCGTTTTTATACTCTTCAATTAATTCTAATTTATATTCATCACGTGCAAATAGTTTCTTAGCTTCTTCATATGATAATTCTTTACGAACAATCTCAGCTCCCGCTTGAGATAATCTTTTCATCTCAGCTTCTATTTTTTCTAAGTCTGCTTCTCTTAAAACATCTTCACCAAAATCAACATCATAATAAAAGCCTTCTTCGATAGCTGGTCCAACTCCGAATTTAGCATGTGGATATAAATTAGTAATCGCCTCAGCCATTAAGTGTGCTGCTGAGTGATTTAGAATATGCAAACTTCTTTCATCTCTTTTAGTTAAAATATCAATTTTACCATCTTCTCTAATTGGATAGTCTAAACTAACAAATTCGTCGTTAAATAAAGCACCAACAGCCATATTAGCTAGTCCACTAGAAATTGACTCTGCAATTTCAAGAGGTGTTACTTTTAATTTGAATTCCTTAATACTACCATCTTTAAACTCTATTTTCATATTAATTCCCCATTTCAATAATCATATCAATTTTACCATTAAAAACGCTTATTTACAATCATTTAAGCCTATTTATATTGCGTAGTTAAAGGTACTTCATCAGTTAATTCAACAATTCGATGAATTATTCTTGCGGCTTTCATGCGATCGGTATCCGTTCGCTCGGTAGCCATGAAGTTTATTAATTCTTTACGACTGAAATTAGATGAAAATAATACTGGTAATCCAGAAGCTAATCTAAATTGCAAAATCGGGCTTAAGATCTCATCACGGAACCATGCGCTCATATTTTCACTGCCAATATCATCTAAGATTAAAACATCACATGTTTTTAGTGAAGTTACTTTATCTTCTAAGTCATTAGTAGAAATTGAAGATTTTAACTTTCTAACTAAGTCAGGAAAATAGACAAACATAACTTCCTTAAATTTAGCAATTTCATCAACAATTGCTGAAAGAAGATAAGTTTTACCACTTCCATAAATACCATATAAATAAAGACCTTTAGCATATTTATTTTCTTTTAATAGATCAATAAAGCGAGACGCTTTTAAATATGCTTCCTCTCTTTCTTTAGTATTTAACTTGAAGTTGGCTAAGTTGGCATCCAAAATGAAGTTAACTGTATCAAGTGATTGTACATTTGCCATAGCTTTTCTTTTATTTACCTCAGATTGTAGTTCTTCTGATGGCATCATAATGATTTCTAAAAGATCCTCTGACCTTCTTAAGGTAGGGACATAATTAGGGTCATCATTAGATTTTTTCATTTTTAAATAACGGTAAGCCGTCATTAGTTCATAATCTGAAAGTTTTAACGCTTTTAGCTCTTTGTCTTTTTCTACGATTCTTCTTAATTCTACATAATCCATTTTGAATACCTCCTAAAGACTATTAATATAATCATCTAACCAATCAGTTTCATATTTTTTGGTTCTCTTTGATGATTTTGGTTTGTTTAAATCATAATCACTTTCTAATTGATTAAAATATGTGATTGCTTCTGATGCGGTAGTAATACCTTTATTTTGAAATGTGTTTAATACTTTCTCTAGATAACTATAATTTGGTAAGAATCCCTCTTTTAATTTGATAGTTCTTAAAACTATATATTTTAGTAAATCTGGATCTGCATCATTTCTTTGCGCGAAAGCTACTACCGTATCTAAATCAATAGCGATATTATCACGTTTAGAATACATTTTAATAATATCAGTAATTTCAATTTGCTCTAATTGTTCATCAGGGCTTTCTTTTTTTTCAATGATTTCTGGTTTTTGAGCCCCATAAACATTTTGATAATATAGATTAGCTTGAAGTCTTAATTTTTCATCGCTTGGAAGTTCTCCTTTAGCGCTTGAATTTGTGTAAACTTCATACATATCCTCATTAGTAAATTGATAAATATAGGCAACTTTTTCAATATTAGATTTAACCACTGGATTAAATAGATGGGCTCTTTTTAATCTATTTGGAATTAATTCTAAAAATTTATCATATTGAAATTTATCATTTACTATTTTCATTCCATTATTTTTACTTGATCCTCTTAAATGGTTTCCGGTATTAAGTAGTTCAAGATGTTTAACTTCATATACTTCATTAAATGATTTAGTTATATTTTCATATTTTAGTAAATCAATAGCTGATAATCTAAATTCAGAAATCAAATTTTTCATTTGATTTTCACCAATTTGGTCTTGCAAATATGAGCCAAAAATTGTATCATTTAAAAACTCTTTAGCGGTCATTGGTGGTTTTAATGAATAAATATATTCGTCACCATCTTGAAACACGACTAGTAAGCCAAGTGCTTCAAGTTTATTACGTGAGTTTATATGCTCTTTTGACTTGATATTTAACATATCTAGTAGTTCTTTTTGCATGTACTCTTTGGAAATACCAGTTTCTAAATTTGATAATGTATATAAAGTTAAATATAGGGTATAAGGTATTGATCCTAATAACGGTTGATAAAGAAGAGTTAAAACTTTTAGCTCTTCATGTGAGATAATTTGTTGTATTTGAATTTTTATAACCGCATTTAATTTCATATAATTATACTCCTAATTTTTCGATAAATTCTTGGATTTCTTGATCTAAAACCTCTTTAGAATCGTTATTATAAATAACGTAATCAGCCATAAAAAGCTTTTTATTGATAGGAATTTGTCTATCAATTCTCATTTGAGCGTCACTTTTAGAAAGTTTATCTCTTAAAATTAATCTATCAAGTTGTTGACTTGGTGTTGAATAAACTAATAAAGTTAAATCAACTTTATCATAGTTAGCTTCAAATAAAAGTGGCATATCAATAATGATAATATCTAGATGCATATTATCCTTAACGAATTTATCAATGTGAGCGAACACTTTTGGATGAATTAATTCATTAAGTCTGCGTAACCTATTTGGATCACTAAACACCATTTTCGCTAACCTTTTTTTGTCAATTGGTACTTCTAACTTAAATTCCTTAGAGACAGTATCATTTAACTCCATATCGGTTTGCCATAAATGATGAACAATTTTATCTGAGTCTAAAACGATTAAGCCTTTTCTTTTTAGTTCATTAGAAACTGACGATTTACCAGTAGCTATCCCACCGGTTAAACCGATAATAAAAGGTCGTTTATTTTTGACATTTAAAACAGACATAGGTTCCTCTTCCTCCTACTTTTATTTTTTCAATTGGCGTACCACAAATTGGGCACGGCTCGCCTTCTTTAGTGTGAACTAGTAATTCATTTTGAAATCTACCAGTAACACCTTCGCTTGATTCATATGTATAAATTGTAGTCCCGCCTAGTTTAGTTGCCTTAGCTAAGACATCAGCTGCCGCTTTTAAAATCTTTTTTGTTTCATCTAAAGTAACTAAATTAGATTCTCTTGTTGGTAAGACTTTGGCGATAAATAATGTTTCATCAACATAAATATTACCAAGTCCCGCGATGATACCTTGATCTAAAAGAGTTGGTTTAATCGCTCTTTGTCTTCTTTTTAATAATTCGTGAAACTCTTTTGGATCAATATCTTTTGGTTCTTTGGCCACCTCTGAAAGTGGTGGTGTATCTAAATAATTATCATGTGTTTTAATTAATAATCTTCCAAACTTTCTTGTATCAACATATCTAAGTGATAAATGATTGGTAAAGGTAATTTTTACGTGTTCATGTTTTGATTTTAATTCGATATCTTCTTTTAAAAAGAATCTACCTTCCATTCGCATATGAGAGACAATTACGTAATTAGTTAATTTGAAAATTAAAAACTTACCAACTCTTTCAAGAGCTGTAATCTTTTCCCCTTCTAAATTAACTTTATTACCATCAGGCATAATATTATCATAATAAACATGGACTTTTTTAATTTCCCAGTTTAATATTTTTAATTCAAGTGTTCTTTTGACTGTTTCTACTTCTGGTAACTCTGGCATGTTATTATCTCCTATACTTCATACCATGATTTACCACTAGCTAAACTAACTGGTAAATCAACTAATAACTTAACTGCGTTAGTCATTAGTTTAGGTATCATATTATTCATAAGTTCAAGTTCATCTGAAGGTACTTCAAAGATTAATTCATCATGAACTTGAAGTAAAATTTTAGATTTTAAATTATTATCTGTAATATATTTGTCGATATCTATCATCGCTTTTTTCAAAATATCAGCCGCACTACCTTGGATTGGTGCATTAAGAGCTAATCTTTCTCCAAATTTTCTAACCATATAAACTGGTGATTGAAGTTCCGGAAGATATCTTCTTCTATTAAAAATAGTTTCGACATATCCGTTATCTTGGCCATATTTGACAATATATGACATATACTTAGAAACGTCAGGATATATTTTTAAATAACTATTAATATACTTTTCGGCTTCTTGAACACTAATTCCTAAATCTTCTGATAGGCCCCAATCACTAATTCCATAAATGATTCCAAAATTAACTGCCTTAGCAGCTCTTCTTTCATTACTAGTGATTTCTTGTTTATGAAAGATTTGTCTTGCTGTTTCAGTATGAATGTCAACACCTTTTTTAAATGTTTCAATTAGTTTTTCATCTTTTGAAATATGAGCTAATACTCTTAATTCAATTTGTGAATAGTCTGCACTAATAAAATAGTTATCAGCTTTGGAAGGAATAAACATCTTTCTAATTTTTCTACCTTCAACTGTACGAATTGGAATATTTTGTAAGTTAGGTTCAATTGATGATAGCCTACCGGTTGCAGTTAATGCTTGTTGGTAGATAGTATGTACTTTATGATCTTTGGTAAGGGCGTCACTAATACCATTAATATAAGTTTGGAATAATTTTGAAACACTACGATATCTTAATATCTTATTAATAATAGGATGTTCATCTATTAATTTAATTAAAACATCTTGACTAGTTGAATATCCAGTTTTAGTTTTTTTACCGTGAGGAAGATTCATTTTTTCAAATAAAATATCTCCTAATTGTTTTGGACTATTTAAATTAAATTCTTCATTAGCGTCTTTATAAATTGAATTAGTTAATTCTTCTAGTTCAAAAGATAATTCTTTTCTTTGATTTTCTAGTTCGTTAACATTAACTTTTATGCCTTCAAATTCCATCTTAGCTAAGATTAATGATAGTGGAATTTCTATTTCATTTAAAAGTTTTAATTGATTATATTCTCCTAGTTCTTTTAATGTTTGTTCTCTTAAAGTGTGAATTGCTTTGGCTTTACTTGAAATATGTTCTTCGTAAATACTTGCAGGTTCTGGCAATCTTTTTTTAGCACCTTTTAAATAGATTAATTCATCATATTTAACTAAATCACATTCAAATGCAATAGCAATTCTAGCTAGTTCTTCTTTTCCTAAATTAGGATTAATTAAATATGAAGCAAGTAATAAATCATAAGAAAATCCTCTTACGAAAATATCATAGCATCTTAATTTAACCGTAAATTCTTTAATATTAAATCCGTATTTAGGAATATCTTTATCTTCTAAGTATTCTTTTAATGAATTAGAAGATAAAACTAACTTAGGCGAGATAAAGTAAGAGTTTTTACCATCACTTAATCCCATTCCCCAAATTTCGGCTTGATGATAGTTTTCGATATTAAGTTCTAAATAAATAGCTAAGTTTGGTTTTAAGATTTTTTTAATCTCTAAATCATTATTTAACTTAACATATTTAGATTGCGGAATATCATCAACACTTACTTCTTGTCTAATTAAGTTTCTAGCAAGAGAGTGAAGTTCATATTTTTGATAAAAGGCAACTAATTCGTTATAGTCACCTTCACTGTATTTAATATCTTCAAGTCCAAATGGAATTGGAACGTATTTATCAATAGTTACTAATACTTTAGATTTTAATGCGGCATCATGGTTTTCATTAATCCTACTTCCAACTACTCCCTTAATATTTTCGCTATTAGCTAAAATATTTTCTAGTGTCGTATATTCATTTAATAACTTAATCGCAGTTTTAGGTCCAACACCAGGAACTCCAGGAATATTATCGCTTGGATCTCCAGTTAAAGCTTTAAAATCAATCATTTGTTCGCAATTAAGTTCGAACTCTTCTTTAATTGCTTCTGGTGAGTATATCGAAATATCTGACATTCCTTTTTTAATTAAATTAACCGTAACATTATTGCTAACTAATTGTAAAAGGTCACGATCTGATGAATAAACATCTACCTTATAATTACTGTTTTCTCCAAGTCGAGCTAATGTACCAATAATATCATCAGCTTCATAGCCTGGCAAATTATAATAATGGAATCCAACCGTATCTAAGTATTCATATACTAGATCAAATTGTTGAGCTAATTCTTCAGGCATTTCTTTTCTACCTGCTTTATAATCTTCATACATTAAATGTCTTTTAGTTGGTCCTTTTGAGTCAAATGCAAACAAGATATGGTCAAAATCCATTTCTTTAATTTTATCAACCATATTAATAAAAGCGAAAAGAGCATTCGTGTAAATGCCTTGGGATGTTTGCATTAATTTAGCCCCCGGATACGCGGTCGCATAGTAGGCTCTAAATATAATTGAATTTCCGTCGACTAAAATTAATTTTTTCATGTTTTATCTTTCTCCTTACATATAATATAACATATTATAGAATCAACATTTTCCACACTAAATGTGGATAAAAAAAGACTCAATTACTTTGAGTCTTCTAAATCATCTTCAACTAAAAGGGGGTCTTTATATTTTTCAGCTTTATAACCAAAATCTTTGAAGGTTCTAGTTGGTGTTTCTCGTCCCATATTGGCTTTATGACCACGTCTAAAGAAAAATAAGAAATACGCTCCTAAGACAATTGCAACCACGCATCCTATAATCGTTAAATAAAACACATAGCTATATTTTTTCATCGAATGATGGTGTTTTGGATAAATATTATAATTAATTAAATAATCATCAAGTTCACTTTTTCTTTTTTGAATATTTTCTTCGTTAATTCCAAGTTCTTCTAAACCTTGATTTACCGCAGATCCAACTTTTAATTCGGTATCGGTAATGATATAAGGAAAAGTAAATTCATCAGTCTTGGTATAAACTCGCTGGTTTTCTTCATCGATTACCGCATATACTTTATTTACCGTAATCGAAATTGGGTTTTTACTTTGAACTTCATCGACATAGATTAAAGCTTGCCTTTCTTGATTAACGGCAATATACATTTGCATGTTTCTAAATTGATCAAAATCGATTGTCTTACGTTCATTGTTGGATAAATTAAAGACAAGTTCATATCTTACTCTATCATCCGGTTTAAACCCGGCATAATGAGGATATAACATAATATAGAAAGTATTTTTCATTTCCTCAGTCCGATATACTTCAAAGAAAGCTAGAATGAAATCTTCATTTTCCACAATCAAAGGCGGCATAGTTCTCGTATGATATCCTAAAGAACCATAGAAAAAATAAAACTTCTCTAACTCATCATTTGAATTGAGGGCCTGTTGGCCCTCATTTTTAAAATATAGTTGTTCTTGATATTGAAGGGATAAACTCCCCGCGACTAATAATAGAATTGTTGCGTAGATGATATAAACTACGCGCCATACAACTTTCATTACGGTTGATACACTCCACTATATAATCCTAATTTGTTGGTTTTAGCGTATAGGATAGCATCTTGTACCCATTGGTACATATAACGATTGCCCCAAACATTTGATTTTTTATAATTCCCCGATAAATCTTTAATTCCTGAAGGTTCGCCTAATCCATTACGAACTAGTTCATAGTTTAATAGATGCCAATCTGGATTTTGTGGGGTTCCCGAGTTATACCATACCACGCCTAAGTTACGACCATAGTTATCTTTAATCCCGGCTGAGCGATCAGATTGAATATAAATTTCTGAGGCTGTAGATAAGGCTTGCTTCGTAAAATCCCACGCGGCTTGCGCATAAGGCATTCCTTCTTGACCTGGTTTTTCGGTTTCCGGAGTATCAACCATTAAAAATCTTAACCGACTATTGCCATCATATGGACCAGCATCTCTTGGGTCTAATGATTGGAAATAAACAGTATCGCCATCAGCTGCACTCTTATATTTAACTTTTGTCATTCCGTAATCAGGAAAGATTGGTTCTAAAAGTTCAAAAGTTGGATGATCTAAAATAGTATATGGGTGATCATTGATAATTTCAGTAAAGGTTGGAATATATCCAGCCCATTCATCTAAATTGAAATTACGAGTTCCTTTAGTAATATGATGTCTTCTTACAAAGATTTCATCTGAAAAAGTAAATACGGTATTACCAACATTATAAATAGCATCAATATATGTGTTATTAGATTTTTGTCTTAGTTGGATAGTATCATTTCCGTCAAAAATTAGTTTATCAGTAACTAAATGTGCTTTAGATTTAATCCCATCTTGACTTGTATCAGAAGCGATAAAATATGTTGTTTTAGAGGCTAAACTTCCTTCTAAATTGATACGATATGTCTCCCAAAGTGAGCCATCTTCAAAAATTGAAATATAATAGTTCGATAAATCAATTGGAAACTCAAGCGGATTATAAAGCTCTAATCCGTTATTTCCTAAAGAAGCTTCAACACTTTTAGAAATAAATAACGATTTAGTTTCTGGTAAGTTATCGTTAACATAGATTAACATAGCAACATTTGTTCCTTTTGGCACTACTTGACCGGCAGAATAGCCAACATATTCGGCAAATGTATCCATTTCTTTAGAATTATCTGTTACTTCATGATACTGAGCATTTAATTCTTTCTTTCTAATATATTCTGCAATTTGCGGAACAGTATAACCGGTTAAATCTTTTAATCTAACTTCGCTTGCATTATATAAATATCTAATTTGACCAGTGGTGTATTCATCCCCAGCTTGGGCTCCAAAATAGCCCAACCCGTAATCAGGATCTCCTGATGTTTGCGGAACACCAATGATATTCTCTTTGGAAACACCGGCATCTAAAAAGAATTGTTCAATGGTATCAACATCCATCTTAGTTACATCTGGAAGTTCTCTTGTGGCAATATGAACGATAACTTGAGCAGAAACACTAACTTCATCGCCAGCTTGATAATCTTTATATTGAATGAATCTTCCTTTAAAGATTGTGACATTAAAAACGTGAACATATTTAATGTTTTCAAATCCCGCAGTTTGTAGTTTTTGATTAATTCCATTTAAATCTTCGTCAATTAAATCAGGAAGTAACGCTTTTTCGCGTTTTAGAATTGATAAAGTTGCAGTCATTGACGGAATTGGTTTATATGATGAACTGCCTTTAAAGTTGGCTGTTACTTCATATTCGCCGATTTCAGCGTGATCATTATTTTCATATTCAACAGTTACACCTTCAGGAAGATTTCCTTTAATTCTAAGTGATTTAGTTTCACCGTCATAAACGAATGATTCACTTTCAAAGGTAACTTTAGACATGTCATATGATTTTTTCTCACAGCCAAATAGTGCCAGTGATGAAAATAAAGTAAATAAAACAATTAATATTTTCTTTTTCATTCTACTTTTCAACTTCTTCCTTTTTAACTCGTTTTGATTTAACTAGAAAATAAATTCCTACCGCCGCCGCAAAAATTACGATGGCTCCAGCATTAATGACTAATAGAATAGTTCCTAAAGTTGGACCATTTTCTATAACTACTCTTAATGTTCTAGTTGGGGCGATGTTACCTGATGAGTCTTTTGCATCTAGCATAATCGCGAATTCGCCATTCTTAGCATCTTCAAAATTTGTTAAATAATACATGACTAAGCCGTTATTAGTTTCTAAGTTAAGTTGTTCATGGAGAGTAAACATGTTTTTGATTTTATTGTTTTCAATCACAATTTCAATTTCCTTATCTACTAAAACATCTTTTTCATTATTACTTCTAAAAGCGATAACTCTAACTTTATGCGTTCCATTTTTTAACTGATAATTATACGCTTTAGCCGCTTCTTCTAATTCTTCTGGCGTAAATCTATCTTTGTATTTTTCTAAGTCATGATATGACATTTGAACTTGTTCAAATAAATCCTTATAATTAATCACTATTTTTAATACTGAGTCACTCTTATCATAGTTATCGATTAGGCCAATCGTATTTAGCATTTCGACTAAATCAACTTTATGATTAATACGATAATATTTATTTTTAAAATCTAGATAAATTGGGGCTTTATCATCAACTACGACAAGGGTAATAACTTGAGTAGCAGTGTTTCCAGCTCTATCGGTTACTTCAAAGGTAATAACATATTCAGCATCTTTTTGATCTAAGCGAACATTTTCAATCCCTTTAAAAAATGATCTATCAGCTTTGATATTTCCGTCTTCATCAATATAAGTAATTGGAATAGTTCCATCAACATTATCTTTAACGCGGAAGCGTTGCATGAAGACTTCAAGTGAGTCATCTGCTAAATTTCTACCCGCTTCGTCATCCATATTTTGATATGACCAATGTAATTTACCATCAATTAATTCATCCACGATACGATAGGTAATAATTTCAGGAGCCGAAACGTCAGCTTCAATTACTTTAAATTGTAGTGTGGTTTGCTTGATATCACGGTTACGATCAAAGACATATTCTCGTTGATATCTAATCGAAACATCATAAATTCCCACTTGAGTAACATCAAAATTACGTTTTAAAATATAATCATTCGTAATTTCAACTTGTTTCATATTATCAGTCACTTTGAAATATTTTGTAAAGTCTGGTTCTTGAGTATTTACCACTACTTCAAGTGGTAAATCTTCATTGACTTCAATTAAAACATTACCGATAGTGTTAACGATAAATAATCTAATCGTTGGTAAGAATGATTGGTTTCCCTTTGAGTCTTCAACAAAAATATCAATTGGAAATTCTTCCCCATATTGATTTAATCTAACTTCTTCAATTCCTTCAAACATACTTTCAGTTGGAGCAATATAACCTTCTACTGCATCCCAAATAAAGAATCGATCCATCAAACTAACCATAGTTTCTTGTGAGTCCCATGGAGTTCGACCGAATTCGTCTTCAATATGAAGTGGTTTTTTAATGGTAATAACTGGTCCTTCGGTATCTGATTCAATAACTTTAACTGGTAACTCAATCCCCACAGTATCAGTACCTATTTTAATTGATCCGGAAATTAAATAATCTCCAATAACTCCAATATCAAATCCATCTAAGAAAAGATCAACATCAGTTTGTTGAATCGCATTTCCTAACTTAACAATAAAATAATCTTGAAAATTAGGAGCTTCGGTATTGACTAAAAAAGATGTTGGTAACTTTTCATCGACTTCAATTGATAAATCGCCAGATGTCGTTGGAAGTGGTACAGCATCAACTTTAACTTTCACTCCGAAGATAAATAGTGTAAATAAAAACACAAAGAAAACATATACTTTTTTCATGTAATCCCTCATTTCACAACATTTTCAAGTATATTTTATCATGGATACATATATTTTTCAATATTTTCATATAAATAACAATGTATTTATATGAATTAAAAAAGAAACCCAACGGTTAGGTTGGGTTTCTCTTATGGTTTTAAGCTAATTTTTAATAATTATTGGACCCCGTAAATTTTGATATCATCAGCTGTAACTGCATATACAGTGTTTGATGTACCACCATTATTACCAGGTGCAGAATAAGTAATTCTATATTTACCTGCTGTTAAATTATCAAATGTAACAGTAGTGTATACATCAACTGTTAACAATGATAATAAGTTTGTTTCGCCAGTAGTCGCTGCAA
>FZPS01000045.1_pt102 | contig 24684 bp, 20 predicted proteins | sample 1817821 | NCBI WGS metagenome assembly FZPS01 (sample SAMEA104158645, study PRJEB21678) | metagenome | place: Germany | collected 2015-04-21 | reverse complement strand
GTTGACCAGCACGCCGCACATGCGCGTATGCTTTATGAAGGGTTGATGAAAGGCACATTGGCGAGCGATACTCAGCTATTATTGGTGCCATTAGTTGTAACGCTTACGGCGCATGAGTATAGGCTGTATTCTGAAAACGCCGATATTTTCAAAGAGCTTGGCTTTGTGATTGAGGAGTTCGGCACTATGACTGTGCGCATAACCGCAGTGCCTAATGTGTTTGACAAAGCGCAGGACGAATCGTTTTTCAGAGACGCTTTAGAGGCTCTTGCGAAAAGCAGTTCACTGACAATGAAAAGTGCAAAGCGCGACGCGATAATATCGGCGTCATGCAAGTCGGCTGTGAAATCCGGCTCACCGCTTCCAAAGGAGTTTATCGAAAGCTTGCTGGAAGAATACAAAACTAACGAGACTCCCCTAACCTGCCCGCACGGGCGTCCGGTTATGGTTGCGATAACCAAGAAATCATTATATAAAATGTTTAAGCGGATAGTGTAGATATGAAGCGGATTATTTGCTTAGTCGGAGCGACTGCAACAGGAAAAACAGGTGTTGGAATAGAGCTTGCGAAGCTCATAAATGCCGAGGTCGTTTCCGCAGACTCGATACAGGTTTATAAGGGGCTTGACATTGGTTCAGCTAAGCCAACGCCTGATGAAATGCAGTCCATACCGCACTATTTGCTTGATGTTACGGAGATTGACAACGCGGATTTCAGCGTTTCGGAATATAGAAGGCTTGCAAAGCAGGCTATTGACTATATTTTAGTGCGTGGAAAAGTGCCGCTTGTTGTCGGCGGAACAGGGCTGTATATAAATGCGCTGACATATCCTCTTAGCTTTGCGCAAGTGAAGGCGGATAACGAGCTACGCACGGAGCTATTAGAAAAAGAAAAGGCAGAGCCGTATATACTGCACAGGATTTTGGAGGAGGTTGACCCCGTATCTGCACAACGCCTTCACAAAAACGATACTAAGCGCATAGTACGGGCTTTAGAAGTGTATTACTTGACGGGCAAGCCGCTTTCTGAGCATGGTAACAGCTTTCAAAACCCAGATGGAGAGCTTGAGTATTCGCCAATATTGTTTGGACTGACTATGCCGAGAGAGCTGCTGTATGAGCGAATAAACATTCGCGTTGACAAAATGATTGAAAGCGGTTTAATAGAAGAAGTTAATGGCATAATGCGCCGCGGCTATGACCCGAGCTTGCCCGCGCTGCAAGGCATAGGCTACAAGCAGCTGATTGCGTACTTATCGGGCAACAGCACTGAAACATTAGAGGAAACCATAGAGCTTATTAAGCGTGAAACGCGCAGGTTCGCTAAAAGGCAGATTACATGGTTCAAGCGCGATAAGAGAATACATTGGATAGACATAACGCAATTTGCAACGCAAAAGGATATCGCCGAGCATATTGCACAATCGATATATAAGGAGGAAGCATGAAAAGTTTACAGGACAGGTTTTTGAATACGCTGCGAAAAAGCAAGATACCCTGCACAATAATAATCGTTAACGGGTATCAGCTTAAAAACGCGATAGTGCATGAATTCGATAACTTTGTTATAGTTGTAATGGTTGAGGGCACGCAAAAAATGCTTTACAAGCATTCGATTTCATCTATTACGCCTGTTGAGCCCATAAGCTATAAAGATGAGGACGAGTGATGAGGGCTGAAGCAATAATAGCCTGCGCTGAAAAAGAAGCAGCGGATATTTTTCAAAAAATCGACGAAACAGAATTTGAGAATCAGAAGCGCGTAGTTGCAGCTTTTTCGAATAATCGCGTATCGACAAGGCATTTTGCGCCGACATACGGCTATGGCTACAGCGATATAGGCAGAGATACATTCGAGAGCGTATTTGCTGAAGCTATGTTTTGCGAAGCCGCTATCGCAAGGCTGCATATATTGTCGGGCACTCATGCTATATACATGGCGTTAGACGGTTTGTTAAACTCGAACGACACAATAGTATTTGCTACGGGAGTTCCGTATGACACATTAAAAACCGCAATAGAACATGAGAGGTCATTCAAAAGCAGGGGTGTTAACTGTGTAACCGTTGATTTGTTAGAAAACGGCAATATTGATGTTGAATGCGTACTGCATGCTGTAAAAAGCACAAATGCGAGGATTGTTTATGTGCAGCGTTCGCGCGGGTACTCTTGGAGAAACTCAATACTTCCAGGCGAAATGGAGGGGCTGTTCTCTGCTGTTCGGAATATAAGCCAAGATATTATCACTTTTGTTGACAACTGCTATGGCGAATTCGTGTGCGATGTGGAGCCGACTTGCTTTGGCGCAGATATAATTGCGGGCTCTATGATAAAGAATCCCGGCGGCGGATTTGCGCCAACCGGGGGCTACATAGCAGGCAAGGAAAAGCTTATTGAGCAATTAGAGCACCGACTCACCGCACCTGCAATAGGCAGAGAGATTGGCTCGTACGCCGGAAGCTACTTGCCTTTGTATCAAGGGCTTTTCATGGCTCCGCACGCTACTGCGCAGGCTCTCAAAACTGCTGTGCTGTTTTCAAAGGCATTTGAATTGATGAACCTTGAAACAAGCCCGAAGTCTGATTCAATTCGCTCGGACATTGTTCAGGCGGTGAAATTCAAAGACGAGAAAAGCTTAGTAAGGTTCTGTCAGGTGGTGCAGTCGGTATCGCCCATAGACGCGTTTGCGATTCCCGAACCCTCGGATATGCCGGGATATGAGCACAAGGTTATTATGGCTGCCGGCACTTTCGTGCAGGGTGCTACTATTGAGCTTTCAGCCGACGGACCTATTCGCCCGCCATATACCGCGTATATTCAAGGCGCGTTGACATATTCTCATGGGAAATACGCTGCGTTGAAATGCGTAGAATCACTGTTGGAGGGGTAAATGATACGGGTTTTGATTTCAAAAGGCGCAAAACTGCTTGATTCGCATATGATTTATGATGCAGAAATACCTTCAATGGTGCTTATGGAGAACGCTGCTGCGGCGGTGTGTTCACAATTAAGCAATATTGAGGGCAGAATAGTTGTTCTGTGCGGTCAGGGGAACAATGGCGGCGACGGTTTGGCTGTTGCGCGAAAGCTGTTCGTTGACGGCAAAGATGTGGCGGCTGTTCTATTTGGCGCTACTAACACAAATGACGCAAGGCTGAATCTGAGCATAGCCAAGAAGTTAGGCGTGCCGATTGAATTCATAAATACTGCCGATGAGCTGCAAAGAATATTTGATCAAAAGCCAGCTGCGATAGTTGACGCGCTTTTCGGGATAGGTTTGAGTAGGGATATAGGCGGAATATACGCTGAAGCTATTGAGTCAGCAAACAACTGTACCGCTATCAAAATAGCTGTGGATATACCTTCGGGGATAAACGCGGATACGGGGGCTGTTATGGGTGCGGCCTTCAAAGCTGATATTACTATTACTTTTCAAACAGCAAAGCGCGGGCATTTGCTTTTCCCGGGGAGAGAATATGCAGGCGAGTTAGTCATTTCGAAAATCGGTGAGGCTGTGAAGGGATATAGTTACGAATCCGACGAGTATTTGTTGGAAGAAGCGGACTTAACAAAACTGCTTCCCGAACGAAAAGCAAACTCACACAAGGGCAATTACGGCAAAGCGCTTTTGATTGCTGGCAGCAACGAATATGTAGGCGCGTGCGTTATGGCGGCAAAAGCCTGTTTGCGCGCCGGTGCCGGGCTGTTGAAGGTTGTAACTCCAAAAAAAGTCGCACAGGTGCTGTATAACAGCTTGCCGGAAGCTATTGTTTTTAGCGAGTTTGACGAATGGGACGGCGCATTATCACATTCAAAAGAACTTGAAAAGCTGCTCGATTGGGCAGACTGCATAGCGATAGGCAGCGGCATGGGCGAGAATGAGGAGATACCTTCAATTATCAAAATGGCGCTTCAAACTAATAAACCCATTATCATTGACGCTGACGGATTGAATGCGCTTGCAAAAAGCAAATTAACTCTGCATAAAAATACAATGCTTACACCCCACATTGGCGAGTTCAGCCGATTGACTAACAGACAAAAGGAAGATATATCAGCCGCTCCTGTAAATATGGCGCAAGATTTCGCGAAAGTGAAAGGCGTTGTGTTGTTGTTGAAGGGCGCAACCACGATAATAAGCGCGTATGGTGAAAGAACCTATTATGACATTTCGGGCAACGCGGGGCTGGCTACGGGAGGAAGCGGCGATGTGCTGACAGGCTTAATATTAGGCATGCTGGCACAGGGATTGCCCATAGAAAACGCGGCGTGCTGCGGCACTCTGCTGCTTGGCATTGGGGCTGACAGAGCCGCTAAGCATATTTCTTTGCGCGGAATACTGCCTACTGATGTGATCGAAGCTATATAGTCACTTTTCCTTATTCAAAATAAACGCCTTTATGTGAGAAAATTACATAAAAAGTATTGACAAAGCATATAATACTGACTAAAATATAATTAGCACTCAACGATGTAGAGTGCTAACAAAAATATATAAAGGAGTTGATATTATGGCATTAGTACCGTTCAGGCCACGCAGTGCTTTGAGCACATTTGACGATTTCAATAACTTCTTTGACAGCTTCTTCACAGACTTTTGGTCTGGTAGAAGGAACTACATCAAGCTTGATGTTTCCGAAGATGTGAAGGGCTACACAATCGAAGCCGAGGTGCCCGGAATCAACAAGGATGAAATAAATATCACCCTTGAGGAAGGGTTGCTCAGGATTTCGATTGAGAAGGAGGAGAATGTTGAAAACACTGCGAAGAACTACATTCACAAGGAAAGACGCTACACATCGGCAAGCAGAAGCCTTATGCTTCCCAATGCTGCTGCAGACGGTGTAAAGGCAAGGTTGGACAACGGAATATTGACAATCAATGTTCCTAAGGTAACTCCCGGTCCTGTCAATCGCATTGAGATTGAATAAGGCGAACGGCGGAAACCCCGCCGTTTTTTTGCGCTTATTTTGGGGTGCTATCAGTAAGCAAAAATGAATGGGCCTTGCAGAATTTTGCGATTGCTTTAATCGTGTGCTCGCCGCAAATGCCGTCAGGCACACCGCAGTAATAGCCCAAAGCATTTAGGGCAATTTGTAGGGCTTTTATATCATCACCACGCATTAGAGGAGTTTTTATTCTCAAAACGCTTGGCACTTCTATAATTTCTTCATACGAAAACAGCTTAGTCATTAGCCCGCGATACTCCCACTTGTACTCGCTTTCCCTTGTAATAACGCAGCCATACATCAAGCCCCTATTATGCAGAAACAAGGGTTTCCCGCTATGCTCAAAGCCGCAGACCCAGCCTATGTGCGCCTTTTTCGTGCTTGTGCCATTAAAGACCGCTTCTCCAATTACCCATGGCCTATTTATGTCATCGATTGCACCTTTTTGGGTGCAGTGCTTTACGAAAACGCCGTTTGCGGTTGTGCTTAAATCTAAAAATTTGCTGAGCAAGCCCACACAATCGCCGACCATTACCTGTCTTTCGACCCAGCCTTCTGTTGCTTTTTTATATTGCTCGCGTGAGTAGCTTATATGTTTTGAATAGTGGTTCTTCCAGCATTCTTCAAGCAATTCATGAGTGGCTATTTCACCTTTTGTGCCTTCTAAGCACTCCCATTCACCCTCAGAACCAATCCTCTCATATGGAATCGGGTATATTGCGTCAACAGGCGCGCTTGCCTTTTTCACGTGCGTAAGCGCAAAGCGTATGAATTCATGTATGTTTGCCATGTTTACCTCTCCAGCGCATTTATTTAAAATATATGTTGCTCATTTCAATATAGAATGAAGAGTTCACTGCTTGTGAATTATTGAGTGTATTCCAGCATAAATATTTCTAAATCATGTTGAGGAGCGGAAAATGGAAACTAATTTAAGCAATTTTTCAAGCTATGAGCCGCATAGAAGGGCTAAATATAATCACCGTAATTTGAGGAGAAGCCGCAAGAACAGCGGCGGACTTATGCCGATTAAAATTGGCTTATGTGTGGGAATATGCCTTGTTGTGGTAATGGTGAATGTGTTTCTTTCACCGCTTATGGCACGCGTAACGCAGATTGCCGAAGAGCCGAAAAGCACCGATGACGGCGTATTAGGCAGGCTGCGGTTTGTGGAGCTTCCCGGTATTATTGAGGTCTTTGCGGGAGGTGACAGGTTGACTCTCCCTGTGAATTATCAATCGGCTTCGCTTGACGCGACAAGCACCGAGCTTGAATTAAAGTGCGCACCATACGCGACTGTAACAACCTGTGCCGAGGGTGTTGTAAAAAGCATAGGTATAGACGATAGACTGGGAATGTATATAGTAATTCGCCATGACGGTGATATAGAGAGCTTATACTATGGGTTTAGCGCAATTACGGTTGAGGAAGGTCAACCCATTGAAAAGCTCGACACATTGGGCGTATTAGATGAAAATGGGCTGCTTGTTATGAAGATAAATCATTCGGGCGTGCCTAAGAACCCATGCGATTACTTTCCTGTTTCATCAGTAGCGAAAAAATAGTATGGAATTATTCACAATCGGAAGAATAAGCGTGCGATGCAGCATATTTTGCCTGCTGTTTATTCTAATTGCAGTAGCATTCAATTCATTGCTGACATTTTTTCTGATTACACTTGCGCTGACTTTGCACGAGGTATGCCATACATTTGTAGCAGTAAAGCTGGGAGTTGAAGTAAGCGCAATTGAGATTCAACCATTCGGCTTCGTAGCAAGGTTGAGAACAAAGAACATACCCTGCAGCGACGAGCTATACATATCCGCAGCAGGTCCTTTATTTAGCCTGCTATCCGGCTTATGCGCAGTTGCTATTATGCAGTTGACTTCATTTGAAAGCAAAGTATTATGGGACTTTGCATTGATTAGCATTTCTTTGGGTGTGATTAACCTTCTTCCTGCCCTACCCCTTGACGGCGGGCGAATGTTAGCCGCAATTATTGAGCGTGTTTCATCATATCGCACAGCATTGCTGATAACTGCGTGGATTGGGATAATAATTGCTGTAATTGCGATAATAGCCGGAGTATATATACTGCTTTTCTATTCGGTAAATGTAACGCTGCTTATTATGGGCTTGTTTTTGCTTTTTGCAGCTATTAAGGAGATTAAGCTATCACGAACAGCTAAGATTTCTGAAATGTTCAGAAGAAGTAATGCGTTAAAAAGCGGACACTCCTTGAGAATAAACCAGCTTGTGCTTCACAGGGGCGTATATGCTATAGACGCGCTGAAAATGCTAAACTCAAACAGCTATAATGTGTTTGTAGTATTAGATGACAGTATGCAGAAGCTAGGCGAATTCGGGGAAAATGAGCTGTTGCGCTCGTTAGCTTCTTTAGGAAATGAAATCACAGTCGGCGACATAGCAAAAAGGGCAAAAAACAGCGGCTGATTGCTCAGCCGCTGAAAACTCTCAGCAAGGAGTCTAATTATTATACATAGCCCTGAGCTATCATAGCTTCTGCAACCTTCTTAAAGCCTGCGATGTTTGCACCTGCAACGAGGTTGTAGCCAAGACCGTACTCTGCAGCTGCCTCAGCAGATGCCTTGTGTATATTCTTCATTATTGTAACCAGTCTCTGATCAACTTCTTCTTCGCTCCAAGAGAGTCTCAAAGAGTTCTGGCTCATCTCTAAGCCCGAAACTGCAACACCGCCAGCATTAACTGCCTTTGAAGGCGCAACAATCAAGCCCTTCTCCATCAAGAAATAGAGAGCTTCGTTTGTTGTGGGCATATTTGCAACTTCGATATAGTACTTAGCGCCGCTTGCAACTATCATCTTAGCGTCATCCATATTGACTTCGTTCTGATATGCGCAAGGCATATAGATATCAGCCTTCTGCTCCCAAGGCTTTTTGCCGGGGAAGAATTGAACGCCGGGGAACTTATCTGCATAGTCCTTAGCGCGGTTGCGGCCCGAATTGCGCATTTCACGCATATAGTCGTGCTTTTCTTTTGTTGAAATGCCTTCGGGGTCATAGCAATAACCGTCGGGACCTGCGAGAGTTACAACCTTAGCGCCCAGCTCTGTAGCCTTAACTGCAACGCCCCATGCTACATTGCCGAAACCGGATATAACGATTGTTTTGCCCTTTATTGTATCCTTCTCATGCTCTAATACTTCATTGAGGTAATATACAGCGCCAAAGCCTGTTGCTTCGGGACGAATCAAGCTGCCGCCGTATGACAAGCCCTTGCCTGTAAGAACGCCGTTCTCGTAATTGCCACGAATCCTCTTATACTGACCGAACATATAGCCAATTTCGCGTGCGCCTACGCCAATATCACCAGCAGGAACGTCGGTATTAGGACCGATATGACGATAGAGCTCAGTCATGAAAGCTTGGCAGAAACGCATGATTTCGCCGTCGCTCTTTCCTGTGGGGTCAAAATCTGAACCGCCCTTGCCGCCGCCCATGGGCAATGATGTCAAGCTGTTTTTGAATGTCTGCTCGAAAGCCAAGAACTTCATAACAGAAAGGTTTACATGGGGAGCAAAGCGCAAACCGCCCTTGTAGGGACCAATAGCACTATTAAACTGTACTCTGTAACCGCGATTTACTTGGGGTTTTCCGCTATCATCTGTCCAAGTTACACGAAACTCAACAACGCGCTCAGGTTCAACCATTCTCTCCAAAAGCGACATCTTCTGATATTCGGGATGCTTGTCAATGATAGGCTCTAAAGACCTAAGAACTTCTTCAACTGTTTGGATAAATTCTGGTTCGTGCGAGTCCTTCTTCCTAACTTTTTCAATGACCTCTTCGATGTAAGCGTTCATGGAAATACCTCCGAATATTTTTTTGCCAAAACTTTTTCCACACATCTTGGCACTATCGTTATCATAAAACAATAATAGTAAAAAGTCAACGAATAACAAGAGATATATTGAATATAATTAAGCGCATTTGCCTGCTTTATAATTCATAATTGATACTTTATAGACATACCTATTTGATAATGAATGAATTGAACGGTGATTCTATATGATGAACGCTTTTTGGGGGATAATTATTTTCGCGAGCCTGCTGTTTGGACTGATAGCTGGGCAGAAGGGCGAGCTTATCACCGCATTGATTACTGGTGCAAACGATGCGGTTATACTTGTTTTCAATCTTGCGGGCGCATACATGGTATGGATGGGGCTAATGGAGGTTGCTAACGATATGGGAGTTGTTAAAAAGCTATCAAACGCCGTTCAGCCGCTGCTAAAAAAGCTGTTCCCTAAATCAAAAAGCGCAGTTGCGCCTATTACGCTAAACCTTGCAGCTAACTTTTTCGGCTTAGGAAGTGCCGCTACGCCATTCGGAATAAAAGCTATGCAGGAGCTGCAAAAGTACAACCCCCACCCTGCAATCGCGACTACCGAAATGTGTATGTTTATTGCATTAAACGCGTCAGCATTGGAGCTTTTGCCTACTACTGTGCTTTCTATGCGCGCAGCCGCGGCTTCTAATAATGTGTATATAGTTGTTGTGCCTACATTTATTGCTTCTATCGCGGCATTTGCTACTGCTGTTTTGTGCTGTAAATTCTTTGAATCCTTAGAAAAAAGAAAAGGGAATTGCTGATTTGGAAGTAATTATACCCATACTGCTGCTTGTTATGTTCATAGCGGCGGCATATAAGAAAACAAGCGTGTATGATTCATTTGTACGCGGGGCGAAAAACGCACTTCCTGTGCTTGTTTCTATACTTCCATACTTGGCGGCTATGTTGGCTGCAATAAATATTTTCAGGGCATCGGGAGCGCTGCAAGGCTTCATAGACTTGTCATCACCTGTTATGGAGAGCATAGGAATACCAAAAGAGCTCACGCCGTTGGTAGTCTTACGCCCTTTTTCGGGAAGTGCCGCAATAGCTTTGTTAGACGATATATTCAAGACCTGCGGACCTGATTCATACCAAGGAGTATTGGCTTCCGTTATGTTAGGCTCAACGGAAACGATATTCTACACAGTAGCGCTATATTTCGGCTCAATAGGAATAAAGAAAACGCGATACAGCATACCTACAGCACTAATAAGCGGCATAGCGGGAATTGCGGCATCTATAATTGCAGTAAAGCTCATGTATGATTAAGACTTATCCTTAGTAACGCCAAGCTGAACAGCTGCGCCCTTAAACACAGGGAGCTTTTGAATGTTTCTTCTTTTTAGCTTCTGCACAAACTCCTCTTCACTCATAGGCATATCGAAATAATAGCCCTGCACAATATCACAGCCTGCACTACGCACCAACTCAAACTGCTCCTTAGTTTCAACGCCCTCAGCAATGGTTAACAGCTTGTGCTTCTTAGCATAGTAGAATACACATTCTAAAATAGTGTCTAACACCAATGGTGATTTGTTGCTCTTCAATAAGCTCTTATCTATTTTAATAATATCGCATTGAACATCCTTCAACAAAGCTAATGTAGAAAGACCTGTGCCGAAATCGTCAATCGAAACCAAGAAGCCTGCCTCTCTTATGCTGTTCATGCAGGATACTATGCTGTCGTGATTGAATACGAATGCGGACTCGGTGAGCTCAATTTCCAACAGTCTGCGGGGAATATCATACTTTGCCGCAGTCGATATCAGGCGATATACGAATTCGGGCCCGAAGTTATGCACGCGCGAGAAGTTTACCGAGATGGGTACGCAGGGATTGCCCAAGTCAATTTGCTTGCGTAAAAACTCGCACACGGTTTCGAACATGAACCAATCAAGCTTGATAATCAGCTTGTTTCTCTCAAACAGGCTAATGAACCTTTCCGGCAATAACAGCTCGCCATTAGGTTTTTTCCAGCGCACCAACGCTTCTGCGCCTACAACCTTTTCAGTCTTACAGTCATATTTAGGCTGATAGTAGGCTATGAACTCCTTGTTCTGCAAAGCGTGCTCCATGCTGCTGCTCAGCCGTAATTCCTCCATCATTCTTTGGTGGATTTCATTGCTGTAAATAGCTATGTTGTTTTCGTAATTGCCTTTTATTGTACGCTTTGCTGTTCGCGCCTTATCAAGCATTGTGCTAATATCTTCGCTATAATCATCGATTTCATATAGACCGTAGCTCAATAGCAGGTTAAAGCCTTGAATCAAGTTCTTTAATTTCTTGTCAAGCGCTTTGATTGCCTTCATAGCCGCTTGCACATTATCGAAAGACAATAGCGCGACGAAATGATCGGATTCAGTATGTGCGCAAATATCATTTTCACCGCAAATATTGGATAAGTGGCTTGCTACCTTACGCAGCAAATCATCGCTTATTTCGCTGCCGAAGAAGCAATCTAAATTCTCGAAGCGGTTTATATCGAAATCGAGGACATATCTCTTCTTATTGTCATTCTTATTAGCAAGAAGCTCTGTCGCCTTATGCTTGAAGCCATAGTAATTGAGAATGCCCGTAAGCGAATCCTTATATTCCTTTACGGTAGTGACTTCAAACAGAGTTTTCTTGCGGGTGTTTTCATGTATGCTTTGCTTGATTTGGTACATAGTGTCCTCAGCTTTTTTCTGAAGCAAACGCATAAACATAGGGCTGATGTGAGTTACCTTTTCATCTATATAGCCGCACGCCGCAGAAAGCTTGAAGGTGCTTTGCTGATTGTATCGCTCTATCGCGTTTTCTAACTTTTGAAGCACATTTTCAGGCACTTCGTCAACGAAAATCAGCGCGAATTCATCTCCGCCAATTCTGAAGCACTCGCCTACTCCACCCGAAGCAGACTGCATACACATAGCAAGCGCGACAATGAGCCTGTCGCCGACTTCGTTGCCGTAATTGTCGTTAATAGCCTTTGTTCCGTTAATATCAGCAATTATAATTGCTATGCGGCTGAAAGAAATATTGCCGCTGCCCAACTCCATTAGCCTTTGGTCGTATGCCGCGCGGTTGCCTACGCCTGTCATAGCATCGGTATATGCCATACGCTTGTAGAGATTGAAGTGAACATGCTCGCTCGTGAGCTTCTGGTTCTTATTCCACGCTATGAATGACAAGAACACCAAGTATGCCGATAAGCTTGCACGGCATAACAGCGCATAGCCTTTTCCATATCTATAGCCTGCGCAAAGCAACGCAATGATCAAGAAGAAAAGTAAAGAGGCTGCAAAAACTACCTTTGCCTGTGGAGCCCGCTTAAAATTCCTGTAAAGAATGGACAAGAGAATCAGCACGGACACTGTCATTATTACTATAGTAATAGCAAGTGAATTCTCTAATCCCATTATTCCCGTTAGGTACAGGAATGATATTAGAAATACATTCAAAATATGCAGTATAGAAAGTAAATAGAAAGCCCTTGCTCCCCTTTGAGTTACGCCCTTCAAGAACAAAAAGTACGGTATGGGCATTACCATGAAGGTGTAGTATTTTATAAGCTCGATTAAGCGACCGTTTTTGAGCAATAGCTGCAGCAGCTGCGAATCTGCTAACATCCAAATAGCTGTAAGGAAAATATGGAATGACAGGTACAGAGTCGTCATGCTGCTTTCGCTGTCTAATCTGCGCTGAGATGTGAACATTATAAGCAATGCTATGCTGAATGCAAACAGCGCACCTACTATCGCGAAAGACGACGCCCTTTGCTGCAAAAACAGCGACAACGCCGAGCCGCTTGAGCCTATGCTTATGTCCGGAATCTTAACCTTGTTGTTTACGCCTACAAGCTGTACCGAAAGCGTTTTGCCTGCTGAGTTCGCAGGGATATGCACTACGCAGTAGTTATTGCCTATTATGTTCTGCGGGTCGGACAGATCTTCCATAGCATAATCAAAAATAACGTCGTCATTTATAGATACGCGAACAGCTTGAAGCTCACTTAAGAAAAACATTGTATTATATAAGTTCACTTCATTTGGCAGAGTTTTATATAAAGTAAATGACTTTTTGTTGATTACTCCTAACTGGTCTAAATGAGATACATGAACGGTTTTTGCTTCATCAAAATAGTACCATGATGCGCCAAAGTCCATGTAATCATCAAAATCGATAGCTGAATCAGATTTGCCGAAATTATAGCCTTTTAAAAAAAATAATACAACAACAGAAACTACTATTACTGCAACCAAAATTGCAAGCACTCGTAACGGCCTAAAGCCCTTGTTCGAAGTGTCTTGACTATTTGCAAAGTTAATATTGCTTTCAGCAATCATTACTTTCCCCTATACTCTGCATGAAAGCAGTCGAGCGCATATTCAGAACCCATAAAGTAATTTTATCCTCTTTTTTGGCGAAAATCAATATATTTGCGATACAAACAATATGAACTTTGAAATAATATTTTGAACAATTTGAGAAATACGCAATCTCTCATATAAATACTTGATGGCAAGTAAAATTTGCTTTCGAACAGGCAGCATCGAAGAAGCGAATAGCGGCTTATCAGCAAAACGCTCTGTTGACTTTATCCTTTAAATGCTTTATCATCAATTTTAGACAAAAAACCAACCATAATAGAGGTATTATGCCTAAGCCGAACGACAAAAAAACGGTTATATCATTGCTGATTCTTCTAAGCATTATCGGTTTTTGCATATATGCTATTTTTGCGCGAATGTTTTCTTTGAGTCCTGTGGTAACTCCAAGGGAAACCACTGTGCCAAACACTGGTCAAAACGATAAGCCCACCGTAAAGCAGTTAATAAACAACATAAAGCGAGTAAATGGAAGCCTGTTAAAGCCTAATTCTGAGGATAGCTATGCTTTGATAGTCTATAATAACGACTCCCACGGCGAAATGACTATCGCCATAGATAACGGCTGTGTTGAAATGATCGTGATAGAGTATCCTGCACCCATAAAACCGGAAGAACCCGATGATGCTTTTCCCATAAAGGTTGAGCTGTATAAAATGGATTTGAAAAAGTATTACGATTACTGCGACGAGATTTGTATTTCTGTTCAAACCGTATTCGACGGATATTTGAACGGACGTGCGATTTCAAATGCCGATGCACTGAAATTTGAATTAGCAATAAAAGACGCTATTGAGAACAAGTCAAGCGCAGCTTTGACTGCTGGCGGTATAAGCATAACGATAAAAAGCGGCGATACGCTTAGAATAATAATCGAATAAGCGTCACTTTGCGGGCGTAATCAGCTTAAACTTATTTTTGTTAAACTCTATTAAGCCTTCATCACGCATTTTGCATAGCTCGTTTGACATAGCACTCCTATCAACGGATAAATAATCCGCAAGCTCCTGCCTGTTGAATGGAATAGAAAAGCTGTTGCTCATTGCGATCTCCGCCTGCTGACTGAGGTATGAAAGCAGCTTTTGGCGTGTAGTGCGTTTTGAGCAATGCTGAATCTTCGTCAATAGCTCGTCCGCATTTTTTGCAAGCACTGCAAGCAGGTTTTGAATCAGCTTTGTGTGGAACTTGCAAGCTGTTGTGCATACGGTTGTTACCTTTTGAACATTCATAAATAATACATAGGTCTTTTCAACCGCAACGACATTTACCTTCAGCTTCATAGCAGGGTTGCAGGCATATACCTCGCCAAATAGCTGAGGAGCGGTTACTGAGCTCAGAATGTTTCTGTTACCTAAATAGTCCTCTTCGATTATGTGAACATTTCCGCTCAACACCATGCCTAAGCTGCTCATAGTATCGCCTACATAAAATATGAAGTCGCCCTTATCATATGAAACTATTTTAGCGTTAAGGCAGTTAAGCATCATAAGTATATCGTCTTCCGCCATTCCATGAAAAAGCGGCGAGTTTTTTATTATGGGCAAATATTTTTCCATAAAAACCTCCAAATTTTTTATATTCCGTTTGAAAAACAACGGAATTGTTATTTATATTATGCTACACTTTCAGTGTAAAGTCAATAGCACTAAATGTTATTGAGAATATATAGCATATATGATATGCTAAAATATAGAATGAAAGGAAATACAAAAATGATACGCAAAATCATCAAAATTGACGAAGAAAAGTGTAACGGTTGCGGCGCCTGCGTTACCGCCTGCCACGAGGGAGCAATAGGCATGGTAAACGGCAAGGCTAAGCTATTGCGCGATGACTACTGCGACGGTTTGGGCAACTGCCTGCCCGCCTGCCCCACAGGTGCAATATCTTTCGAAGAAAGAGAAGCCGCAGCATATGACGAAGCCGCAGTTCAAGCGAATATGCAAGCGAAGCAGCACAGCGGGCAGAGCACCGAAAACAAGCTGCCTTGCGGCTGCCCCGGCACTCATAGCAAGGTATTAGAACGCAAAGCGCATGAAAGCACAGAAGCAGTTAATGTGAATGTCGAGAGCAAATTAGCGCAATGGCCTGTTCAGATAAAGTTAGTTCCTGTGAACGCGCCATACTTCAAAAATGCCAAGCTGCTTATAGCGGCTGACTGCACAGCATACGCATATGGCAACTTCCACAACGAGTTTATGAAGGGTCATGTTACGATTATTGGCTGTCCTAAGCTTGATATGGTGGACTATACCGAAAAGCTCACCGAGATAATTAAGCACAACGACATTAAGAGTGTTACAGTAGTGCGAATGGAAGTGCCTTGCTGCGGCGGTATCGAAAACGCTGTAAAGGCTGCATTGCAGAACAGCGGCAAGTTCATACCCTGGCAGGTTGTAACAGTAAGCACCGACGGAAGAATACTCGACTAATGCTTCAAAGCCTGATGGCTTAAATAAAAATTTAAGGAGGAATTATGGAAACTAATATGTTTTGCTATCAATGCGAACAGACAGCAGGTTCGAAAGCCTGCATGGGAAGAGCGGGGGTATGCGGAAAGCAGTCAAGCACTGCTAACCTGCAAGACGAGCTCACAGGGGCAATGATTAACTTAGCAAGGCTTGCTAAGGACAAGAATCCCGACCATAACACAGATAGGCTGATATTATCAGGGCTGTTTACGACTATAACAAATGTAAACTTCAATGACGAAACCGTAAAGCAGCTTATAAACGAAGTACACGCAGAAGCGCGCAAATACGGCTGCGAATGCAAGGGCGACGATTGTGAATACGATTACAATATGCAGGATTTATGGAATGACAATGAGGACATTCGCTCGTTGAAGTCGCTGATACTGTTCGGCTTGCGCGGAATGGCCGCATACGCATATCACGCAATGGTCGCAGGATATACTGACGAGGTTGTAAACAGCTTCTTCTATGAAGGGCTTGCAGCAATTGGCTATGAGAGCAATGCTGATAAGCTGTTACCCTTAGTTCTGAAAACAGGCGAAGTGAACCTGCGCTGCATGGAGCTTCTTGACAAAGCGAATACAGAAACATTCGGCACGCCTGAGCCCGCAACAGTATCGTTGACAGTAGAAAAGGGACCTTTCATTGTAGTATCAGGACACGACTTGGTTGACCTGAAGCTTTTATTAGAGCAGACAAAGGATAAGGGAATCAATATATATACACATGGCGAAATGCTGCCCGCGCATGGCTATCCGAAATTAAGGCAGTATCCGCACCTAAAAGGCAATTTCGGCACAGCATGGCAGAATCAGCAAAAGGAGTTCGACAACATTCCCGGCGCTATACTCTTTACAACCAACTGCTTAATGCCCGTTAAGCCCTCATACGCAGACAGAGTTTTCACAACCGAGGTTGTATCGTATCCCGGCTTGGTTCACATAGGCGAGGATAAGGACTTCACGCCGGTTATCAACAAGGCGCTTGAGCTTGGCGGATACGACAAGGACATGGAGTTTACAGGCATAAACGGAGGCAATACCGTTATGACTGGCTTTGCGCACGGAACTGTGCTTTCGGTTGCTGATAAGGTTATAGATGCTGTGAAGCAGGGCGCAATTAAGCACTTCTTCTTGGTTGGCGGATGCGACGGCGCAAAGCCCGGAAGAAACTACTACACAGATTTTGTGAAGAAAACGCCCAAGGATACAGTGGTTCTAACGCTTGCTTGCGGCAAATACCGCTTCAATGATTTAGACATAGGCACAATAGGCGGTCTGCCGCGAATAATGGATATGGGTCAATGCAACGACGCGTATTCGGCAATTCGTGTAGCGGTTGCGTTAGCAGAAGCATTTGGCTGTGGTGTAAACGATCTGCCCTTGACATTAGTGCTTTCATGGTATGAGCAAAAGGCGGTTTGCATACTGCTTACGCTGCTGTATCTTGGACTGAAAAACATATACTTAGGTCCAACACTGCCCGCGTTTGTATCACCTAACATATTGAAGTTCTTAGTTGAGAACTACAATATTACGCCCATAAGCACTCCCGATGAGGATTTAGCAAAGATTTTAGGTAAGTAACACATATCTAACTAATATAAGCCGCTTTCATGAGAGAGCGGCTTTTTTATTGCTTGAAAAAATGCCAAATGTGGGTTATGAGATAATATTACATGCCAAACGCACACTTTCGCATATAGCAGCTTGCAATACAGATTGCGAAGTTATAAGCAAACACAAAGCCGCCCGATTCAGAGCGGCTTATGTATAGAGCAAATACTTGATAGCTTCAGCTTACATGTTTCAGAATAGCTGTGGCGTCGCCCGTGTTGATTACGCTGTCCTCATTGAAGTCTGCGACTGCTAACTGGCTATCATTCAAGGTAACAAGACCAGCGACATGGCGCAATACTAACACAGCGTCGCCCGCGTCAATCCTTCCGTCCTTGTTGATATCGCCTAACTCGGGAGACAGCACTTCATACATCGCAGTAATTACAGTATCTGACACTATGGGCGTTTTGTCGTAATCCCAGCCCACAAACTTGTATCCATCGTGCTCCGGCGGAAACGGGAAGTTCTTAATAATAGTTCCATGCGCTACTTCGGTTGTTTTAAGGATTTTTCCGTCAACCCCGTCAACGAACTTAACCTCGTATGTAACATACCTAAACTTAGCATATACATCGATATTCCTTGGCGGCATTGTCTGCGGCAGGCCTTCCCACTCTAAGAACACTTGCCCCTCATAAGGCGATTCGGGGTCCTCGGGCGGTACTATTGCTTCACCGACCGCATAGTCCTGCGTGGTGTATAACTCTTCACCAACATAGTATGATACTGTGAAATACGGGCTTTCATCATTGTAGTATATAGCAAAATCGTCAACCATGATTATGTATTGGTCTGTAGATTCATAGTGACGCAATGCGATATGCACTTTTTCGCCCGCATACTCGGTTAGGTTTATTACGCGCTCGCTCCATTCGGGGTCAAATATTTTCTCGGAGAATAAGAGCTCATAGGTTGTATAGTCTGTGCCTGTACCGATATATATGGCGTATTTCTCCTTATAATAGCTCTTATCAGGCGCGCCGACAAAGTATGTCAACACTACCGACATGGCGTCTTGGGGTATCTCTATTTCGGGAGATATAAGCCAGTTGTCTGGCGTTAACGCGCCTACATCATTTATATAAGATGATGAGTAGGCAACGCCCTTGCCATGATATGCTGTCAGGTCTGTTGTCTGATCCCAGCCATAGCCGTCACCATCTGCATCAACGAATGTCCAGCCAGTCGGAAACTTCTCAAAGCTCTCGCCGAACAACAGCTTACCATATGGAGAGGAGGTGTCGGGCAGCTTATACAGCCTTATTGTATCAAGCTTTAGGAAGAAACCGTCTGTGCAGTCATAGTGCCGCCATGCAAAGCGAACTGTCTTGCCTGCATAGTCGGCTAAATCTACGCTGTACTTGGTGTATTCCTTGCTTGTGAAGGGCTTTTCTGTAATAACAGACTTAAAGTCTTTATAATTCTGACCATCTAAGCCAATATAGAACCCGAACGCTTCGTCAGAATCAAGCGTTGACATATAGAACTCTAATGTATATTCACCGCCATCGTCCTCAAGCTTTATGGGCTTGCTTATCAGCCAGTTATCCGGCGTCAAGGGCTTTTGAGCTGCATTATCGTATGAGGCTGAGCCTGCCCAATATTGACCCTTATGCGCTTCGTGCGGAGTGCTGTAAACGCCCCATTCAAAGCCGTCGCCATCAGCGTCTACTGTATCCCAATAATCGTATGTGCTTTCATTTTCCCATGTTTCTTCCCATACGATTTCTCTATCGTCGGGCGCTTCATAGAAGGGGTTGCCGTCAATTTTTGTTACTACATTCTTGTCTAAATCGACCTTGTAGCCCTGACCATTGCCTGCGTAATCGGCACAGAACACATATACAACGCCGCTGTAGCCTGTAACGCTTGTTACCTTGTTGCGCTGTTGCTCGAATACGCCCATTGCCGCGTTCTCGGAGTACAGGTTCTTAAACTCGTTATCCGAATATACGCCTATATAGGCGACATAGTGCGAATCCTGAACATTTATAGTCTTATTGCTGCCTATTGTGAGAACAGGCGCCACAGTATCGTATGTAACAGGTATTACCCACCTGCCCGACTCGTTGTTTTCGGGCTTGTAGTCCTCATGGTCTAACCATGTTTCTAATACTAAGTTTACGGTTTCGCCCTCGCTCATGCCCGCGGGGTTGAATTCGAATGAGAAATCGCAGTATGTATAGCCTGACAGGGTTACGAAGTCCTTGCGCCATGTGCGCTCGTTGGATTCGTACAATATATCGGTATGGTCTGAGTACTCAGCTTTCATATAAACCATTCTTGCGTTTCTCAGCAATGTGAAGGCGATATAGTCTATATAGTCCTGAATACCGTCGTCATTAGGTGAGAATGCGCCCCAATCGGGATTGAACTCAACACCCTCCATGCTTTCTACATAGGGGTTCAAGCCTACCGCAACACCTCTGCCCTTGTCGCTGCCTATGTAGTTGTAATCTATGCCTGTACCGCTGTTCCAGTTAAATTCGCCTGTGGCGGCCTGCCAGTAGTATCCGCGGTCTAACATTGAAGCGTAATCCCAATCGCCTACAAAGCCTAAAAATGGGATAGACAATTCCGCGTCCAAGGTACCGTCGGAATACTTCTCGGGAACGAACTTCACAAAGCCTTCAAGATATGAGCCTGATGGGAAGTTCTTTGCGTAGAAGTCAAGCAGTGCCTTTTTAGCAGCCATTTTTATCTCGATTGTCTTGCTCTTGCCTGCTTCGACTGTTACTTTTTCGGGAGCTGTTATATCGCAATCGGCCGTAACATCAATCGATTCGTTATTGGTTGCGATTATGTCTTTTCCGTCGTGCTCGCCTATTACTACGGGCTTATCAGCAAGCGCTAATACATCAATATTGTATGTGATAGCCTCATCGCCGAAATTGTTTATAATTACCTTGAAAGTCCATTCGCCCTTGTCGTTCTCGCCAAGCTCAAGCTTAGGACGGTCAACGCCCTCTACCGACAGATACGCATTCGTAACAGTTGCGCCTGCAAGGTTTAATAGACCTGCGCCCTGCTCGCGCACATTTTCATTATCCAATATTGTAGCTGTGCTCATTAAGATTGCGTTAACAACCTTTGCACGCTCGCTCGGTGTAAGTCCGGGCAGCTTATCCATTACATACTTGTTTACTATAGCCATAGCCGCCGCGACATGAGGCGACGACATTGAAGTGCCGTCCCATGTTTCATACGCGCTGTTGCCTTGGAAGCCCACTGCTGAGGTGATTGAACCGCCGGGAGCTGTGATTTCGGGCTTAATTAGCAAGTCTGCGGTTGTTCCTCTGCTTGAGAATGAGGATATGACATTCGCATTTGTCATATCCATAAACAGCTTGCTCTCAACTGTCAGCTTGCCATAGCCGTTTGCATCAGCCTTCTCTACCATTTTCTGACCCCATTGCTGCAATATAGACACAACAGGAACGGTAGATTCAACCGACATCAGCAGTATTCCATCAACATTGTTATAGATAATTACCGCTACAGCACCCGCATCAACAGCATTCTTGGCCTTTTCGGTGAATGTGATCTCGCCGCGCTCTATAAGCGCAATTTTGCCGGACAGATCCTTGCCATCAAAATCTACCTTTTTGCCTAATCCACAGAAAACATAGTCGTAATCGCCGCTTAACCTTGAAAAATCCTTATCTGTGCCCTCGAACGGGTCTGTATAGCCGAATTGCATATCGCCGCAAATAATCGAAGCTGCGGAAAGCATAGCGTTATCCGACGACGCGACGCTCAAGGGCAGCGAATATGTTGAGGGAGAACCTACTGTGCCGTAATCGGGGTTAGATGAAAGCTGATAGCCTTCCCACGCGTTGCCGTCGGCTGTGGTTCCCTCATTGCCTGCGGAGGCCGATACATTGATACCGGCGTTTACAAGCGTTTCGAACACCTTGTCGAAAGAATCGTTAAAGTATTTTGAGAAGCCTGCGCCTGAGCCTAAGCTCATATTTATTGAATCTATGCCCAAGTAGGCGCAATCCTCCAACGCCGCCATTACCTTTTCCCACGCTGTGCCGCCCTCTGCGGAGAACACCTGCATTACAACAAGCTGCGCGTCATAGGCAACGCCCTTGAAGTCCTTGCCGTTATTGCCTGCCGCTATAGCCGCAACATGCGTTCCATGATCGCTTGCAGTATGCTTGGGGTCGTAATTCTCGAACTGATAATCCCAGCCGAAAGGTATTTTGTCGCTTTTATACAGCTTATCAACCTCTTTGCCGGCGTGCATGAACTCGCCGTATTGATTCATAATCTGCTGCAGCTTATCCTTTGTTAACTTCAATGTAGAAGAATCGGGCATTACGGAAAACGCTTCGTGCGTGAGCAATATGCCTGTATCCAATATCGCTATTGCCGTACCCTCGCCCGTGTAGCCTAAGTCCCATGCCGATAATGCGTTAACCAATGAAGTGCTCGCCGTCATTTTCGGTTCCGGAGCTTCGTATGTAGGCGCACGGAAAGCCCTCATTCCATTGATTGAGTTTATTTGGGGAATGAGCTTGGCTTCACCCTTGAAAACAAAACCGTTGAAAAGAAGCGAATAATTATAGATCGGATTTACTTTTGCGCCTAACTTTTTCTCTAATGATTTTTGCGCTGTTACCTGTTTTTTAAGCAGTTCCCTTTGATATGAAGCATTAGTGGTTTTCAGCTTGCCCGAAGCCTTCAATGCAGGCTCGTCAGACAGCAATTCAACCACTATTGATACTATTTCATTATCTTCTGCCCCACCCTTGCTGTCGCTCAACAGCTCTTGCTTATGTATGCCCGCTTGGATACCATTGCTTATCAATACCTTCGCCGCAAATACGGTTGCGTATAAGCTCGAAAGCATAATCAGCATGGCTAATACATAAGCTAATATGCCTTGAACATGTTTTTTCATAACATTAACCCCCTTTGTATTACACGAAAAATCTCCCCCAAAAATTGAGAGTAAACGCAAGATTATTATATCATTACGGTTATATTATATCAACTTGTATTAAAATAATAAAAGTGTAAATTTGTTCACTTTACATCTATGTATATTTTCTATATAATAATTTAGAGTATATAATTTGGAGGGATATAGTAATGAGAAAGCACTTTGCGCGCGTTATGGGCTTTATTCTTGCGGGGATTATGCTTATTGCCGCTTTGTTCACTTTTATTTGGGTTGTAATACTCCCGAATGTATAAAATTTGAGTACTGAATCTGCAAAAAATATGGGGTAGTCGCTACCCCATTTTGATTTTTATGCATCTCATTGCGTTTTCTATTATCAGCAATTGCGAAAAAAGGGGTATTGCTACCCCATTCTTATTACTTGCGTTCCTTTATCATGCCGCTTCTGTAGCCCATAAGCAAGTCGCTCAGCACATCTATTTGCGCTTTCAGCTCTCTGCCTATGTCGGTATCGGCAATCATTATGCGCTTGTGCGCTTTTTGCTCGATTACGCAGGTTGAAAATATTTCGCTGTCCAACATCTCGTCATCATTCGTCGCTGTGTACGGCTCATGCGATACTATTCTCAATGCCATTGATGTAAAGAACATTGTGTAGCCGGCAATACCCGTTGTTTTTTGATACGCCTTACAGAAGCCGCCGTCAATAATAATAAGCCTTCCGTTTGCGTGACAGGGGTTTTCGTCTGCCTTGGCTTTTACGGGTATATGTCCGTTAACTATATGCGAGAAGCCCTTTTCATCTATGCCGAACTCCTTTAATATGCCCTCTACAAATTCTTCAGAGTCGTAATGCTTATAATATGCGTTCTTAGGCTCTTTCCATGTCGATTCATCAGTAAGCAGCGCACGCTCAAATGTCTTTATGCAGTCCTTGCCGAATATCGGTGAATGTCTGCCGCACCACAGGAACCACAAAAAGTCCCTGCCGTAATCACGCGCGTATGAGCCTTCGGGGGCATAGAAGCCAAGCCTTGCAACCTTGTCGCAATAATCAAGCAATGCTTTGCCGGAGTATTTTTGCCCCTCGAATTCAAATTCCATTCGTGAACCGTCGGGGTTTGTAGGTATGCAGCAATGGAAAAGCAGGTTATTGTTGCAGACCTTGTAAACCGAACCGACATAGTATAAAAAGTCTATATGCTGTTGGAGCTTGTAGCTGCCCATGAACTCCTTGCGCAGCTCTTCCATCAGCTCTTCTTCATCGGGAGTCAGCTTTGAGGGGTCATTCCTGTCTATTGTCGGGAAATCCTTATCTCTCAGCTCGTATTTCTTGCCGTCTAAAATATAGGTCATATCGTCATAATCGATATTCTCCAGCACAGCCCTGTCGGACATCTGGAATTCGGGATTGCGCTTTACAAGCTGACCCTCAAGCTTATACATTATTACGGATATTGCCTTGTGCATCTTGGCATACAGCCCCTCGTCTCTCGCCTGATAGCCATGCTTGGGCTTTACGCGCGGCTCGAATACTTCGGAATACTCGTATGTTTCGGAAGCGAATATTGCCAAAGGAAGCAGGCTTATACCGTATGCGTTTTCAAGCATATACAGCATATCGTATTGCAGGCAGTTCTTAACCGCAACAGCTATACAAGCCAATGAGCCTGCCGCTGCGCCCATCCAGAGCACATCGTGATTGCCCCATTGGATATCTACGGAATGGTGCGTCATCAGCTTATCCATAATTACATCGGCACGCGGTCCTCTGTCGTAAATATCGCCTACAATGTGCAGCCTGTCGACTGCCATGCGCTTAATCAAATCCGCCATTTCTATAATAAACGCTTCTGCGCGGTCTAACTCGATTATGGACAGTATTATGTTTTCATAATAATTCACGCGGTCGGAATCAACATAGGCTGTGTGCAAAAGCTCGTCGATAATATATGCAAAGTCTTTCGGAAGCGCCTTTCTGACCTTAGAACGCGAATACTTATGCGTAACTACATGGCATACGCTTACAAGCCTTGTGAGCATTTCGGCGTACCATTCGTTAATATTCGGCTGTTTATCCCTTACCCTTGCCAAGTACTGCTCGGGATAGTATATAAGCGTAGCAAGCTCACGCTTTTCAGCATGCGTCAGCCTGTTGCCGAAAACCATCTCGATTTTATCACGAATAACGCCTGAGCATGAGTTCATAATATGCAAAAAAGCCCTGTGCTCGCCATGCAGGTCACTCATAAACTGCTCGGTACCCTTGGGGAGATTGCATATCGCGCGTAGATTCGTGATCTCTGTTGTTACTGACTGAATTGTCGGAAATGTCTTTGACAGCAGCTTCAGTTCTTTGATATTCATATCAATTCCCTCCACCCACCATTATTATTTTCTCTATACATTATAAGCCATATATTCTAATATATCAATTGATTATTAGTATATAATTATTTTTATACTAAACACAGATAAAACTCTACCT
>FZPS01000033.1_pt34 | contig 24687 bp, 39 predicted proteins | sample 1817821 | NCBI WGS metagenome assembly FZPS01 (sample SAMEA104158645, study PRJEB21678) | metagenome | place: Germany | collected 2015-04-21 | reverse complement strand
TTTATGCATCCAGGCCCAGTTAACCGTGATGTTGAGATAGCTAGTGAAGTTATAAAGCATCCAAAATCCCGCATCCTTACTCAGGTGCAAAATGGGGTAGCAATTCGTATGGCCCTATTAGGAAAATATTTTGAGGGAGACTTCCAGCCTTAATCCTTCACGATATATTGAATGTCAATTATGAATTGGGTTAAAAAGATTGATAACTTTTTTAATCAATCTTTTTTTTTCATGTTGACATTACATAATTTATATGTTATAATATAATTAACAAATGAAATGGGGGAGATAAAATGAAAAAATATGAGTGGATTAAGCAGGAAGCAAAAGAGATTAAAAAGGTTATTTCACAATCAGTAGGCAAGAGTCTCCATGTGTCTAAGGGAGATATAGTATTCACTGACGTGGTGCCGGGTGTCCACTGTAATAACGGAGGAGAATATGGGTTCTATACCCGGTATTGCCCAATTCCGGAGTACCCTGGAATATACCGAATATACACAGAGACCACCTGTGATTTTGATTCATGCGACACAGGGTATGAGGGTATTGAAGCATTGACAGTGGAGGATTATCAAGAACTCCGCAAAGTCTCTGATGAAATAGAGGCGGCTGGCAGCCTTTATTAAAAAATAAAGGAGGAATAAAAAATGATTGAGTTAGATACTTACGGATGCCCGTATAAATTCGCTATTGATTATCTAAAAGCGAATGAGCATAAGCTAAAAGAATATGGCAATAATTATGCTGGGCAAGTAATCAAGTTAGCAATAGAGTCGCTAGAAAAGGAGATGATAAAAAATGAAAAAATTAAAAGGATGAAATAGCAGATAGCTGTCTATATATCTATAATGAGGATGGCGTATTGATATATATGATTGACATGCCAGACTTCTGGGAAAAGTATTTATTTGAGGGGCAAGAGATAGATGAAGAAATCGAATTAAGATTTGAGGAATATGTAATTCAGGAATTAAGTCTGTAAATCATAGCCCTGCTGGATAGCAAGCGAAAAGTTCTGGATGCTGTCTTGGATGGCAAGGAGACTGATGAATCTTCCCTGTTCTCCGCTTTGATTGAAAAATATGAAAATAAATAAGGGGGAATTACGATTGGAAAAAATTGATTCTTTTTCAGGGCAATGTAGGTTTCTAAGCAATTTCTATAGATGCCAGATTAAATCTTGGGATGGTATTACCTACCCAACTGTGGAACACGCATTTCAAGCATCCAAGACATTGGATATGGAGGAAAGAAGAAAGATTGCAGGTCTAACCAGTCCAGGGGAAGCGAAAAGAGCTGGGAAAGCTCTAAAGCTGCGGTCGGATTGGTCCATGGTCAAGGTTAGGATAATGCTGGATCTTTTAAGAATCAAATTTCAAACCCCAGACCTCAAGCGGAAGCTATTATCAACTGGGAATGCCAAGTTAATAGAGGGGAATACTTGGGGGGATCGTTTCTGGGGGCAGTGTTATGGAACTGGGGAAAATATGCTTGGAAAATTACTTATGAAAGTTAGATCAGAATTACGGAATGCTGAAATTAAAAAATAAAGGAGGAATGAAAAATGAAAATCGAGGTATGGATGGAAGATAAAAAGACAGGTATTCAATGTGGTTTAAACCGTTATGGGAAATTATTTTTAGGCAATAGTGAAAGTGGATATAATCTGCCCGACACTCCCGAAAATAGGGAAAGGGTTATAAATGATTTTTGCCGATATACTGGAAGGCAAAGACCTGTAATTATGGCAAATGGAAAACCATACAAGGGAAAAGAAACCATGATAGATTTTAGTAGATAGCAAACAGAGAGTTATATCAGCGTTGATAATGAATTAACTCTACAAGCAGTTTTTGAGATATTCAAAGAACGTGCAAAAGACACATTCAATTTTATAGATTGATTTATAACAAAAAGAAGGAGGTGGTCTCTATGAATTATAAAAAAATTATAATAATATTATTGTCTATTGTGTTAGGGTTAGGGATATTTATTGGCACGAAACTTAATTCATCAAAAAGTACAAACAATCAAATAATGATGAATTATAAAGTAGAAGAAAAAGGAGAAATCAGATACAAATATATAGTAGATTATGAAGTAGTCGATATTGAATTATTTAGTGGACTAGATTTTGAAAAACCCTTAGTTGAATTATATCATGATGATAAAAGAGTGGCTGACCGCTTCCCTAGTTTCACCAAGCAATCACCGATAGCTGAAGTATCAAAATCTATAAAAATAAATAAAAACGCAATGATAAATGAAGCCTTCGAGATAAAATACGGCGAAATTGATGAAATAAAAGATAAAATAAGATTTGATATAACAATTATGATTGAAAAGTTAGATCAAGGCCGCTGGAAACCAATTTATCAAATAGTATTTATGGAAAGAGGACCTTATTGGTCATTAGACAAAGGTCCAGTGAAAATAAAACCAGTGCTGAAATAGAAGTTGAACTGTGATTTATTCAGTAGGCAGCGTCTATGGCAAACTAGTAGGCGAGGCATTCTTAGGAAATGAATTAACTGAAAATGAAATTAAAGAATTATTTGTCAAGGAATTATTGATTAAAAAGATGGCCTTAGCCATCTTTTTAATCTTAGTTATTCACAGAACCCGTTTTAAGCGTCAATAAGCCCTAGGTACATAAATATATGATAAATATAAGTAAGCTTCACAGAGCTAGCTAGAGCTACACAGGGCCACTATAGAAGTCTTGCGACCATTAAAACTTCTGAAGCATTTACTTTATTAGTAATAAACAAATACCCTAATGAAATCATCTTTGATATTATAAGATATAATGAATAAGAGGAGGAGAATTATGAATAAAAAAATAGCTTTATTTATTATGTTAATTGCTGTAATCATATTAGCGGGGTGTCAAAAGATTAGCCCTGAAAGTACTGTGGATAATTTCTTCAAGTCAGCTCGAAACTTAGAAATTAAAAAAGCAAGCGAAATGTTGACTGCAGACTTAGCCCAGGCATATGAAGAAATGTTAAAAGAAAATGAAGACTTTCTAGGAAATGAAGATGATGAAGAAATAACATTTGATGAAATGAAAGAATTAGAAATTTACAAAGAGGTTGAAACAGAATTCAAAAAGCTTGCAGGTAAATTAAAACACAAAATTGTAGATACTAAAATTGATGACGACAATGCTGAAATTGAAGTAGAAGTCACTTATGCTGACGCAAGTGAACCTTTAATACAAGCAATAGGAGAAATGTTTGGCAAAATGATTGGACTTGCATTTAGTGGAACTGAGCCAACAGAGGAAGATATAATAAATCTTGCATTTGAAACTATTGATAAATCATTAAAGAATAGTGAAATCGAAACTGCAACTACTTCAGGTGTAATTTTATTGGTGAAAAGTGATAAACAATGGCTAATTAAAGAATTTGATGAAAATATAGTAAATGCTTTACTCTTTGGCCTGGGCGACTTTGATGACTTCGATCTCTTCGGAGGGGAACTTGAAATAGACCTTGATTTCGATGACTTTGAAGTTAATGATGGAAATCAATAGAAATTGAAGAAAATTGTCAAACAAAAAGACTTATTTTCATAAGTCTTTTTTTATTTTCATTATTTTGGCCTCCTATTTTTTAACCTCGATAAGGATATCTATATATCTTAATTTCATCAGATATAAATCCTCTTCTTTGTGCGCCAAGTAATGTGTGATACATATTTTCTCGGCCGACTGGGTTATCTGTGTGTATATATATTTCATCACATTTAAACCCATTTGCACAAAAGTATTTTACGAAGTCATAACCAGTTGGCAAAGTTTTACCGTCAAGGTTCCCTAAGTCGTGGTCTAAAGATATAATGCCAATTTCGTATTTTTTTATTATCTTAATTGCCTCATCTACATTTTTTGCTAATGCGAAATTTGGTGGACATTTTCTCAAATCATCTAGAAACAGATTTAGCTTCATATTTCGCCTCCTTTAATACATACATTATAACATTTTTAAGAAAAACTGTCAACCTTGAGAAAAGTAATTAACGAATCTAATGTGAAGGAAGTATTCGATAATGGACATGGATTATCTTCTCCGCTTTATAAAACACTTTGTATTTGATTGTTCATCAGTAATCAACCTGAATACTGGAAAGCTTTCATCAACCTTTATTATTTCCAAAATCTTTCTAATGTTAATTACCTCGTCCGTACCACAATTATCAATTATAACACTTTCTTCTCCGACAATCGTGATAACCTCATATATACCATCGGCTGTCCTTACTAAAATTCTAACATTTCCTTGAAGCTTCATTTTTATCAATTCAAAAGCATTCAAAGTTAACTCTCCTTTACTATTAAATCTATTAAATATTTTAATTCTGGTTGAGATATATCTAATGTAAATTTATTGAAGTATTCTTGACGGACATCTTCACCGGTTAATTTTTCCAATGTTTTAATAATTGCTACAATCAATTTATCGGTTTCATTGAGTTGACTAATGTTTACTTGATGAAATTTTTCTATTTCATCTATCGTAACATTTTCTAAATTTTCTTCTAATGCAATTGCAAGTATTGAATAATTGGTGAAAAATCTATCTAAATTTTGCTTTAATAACTTGTCCACCTTTTTCTGCTTATCATCATTCATTGTATTTATTAAGATCTTCATTTCTTTTAACATAGTATACCTCCTTATATTGTCTATAAAAAAAACCCGGGGGAGGGCTTTTTTATATTATTGGCACATTGGTCAAGTCAAGTTTCACCAAAGGAGCCTCAACATAACCAAGTTGTGTTTTTCCAACTATTTCTTTAATTATACCAGCATTTTTTAAGGCTTCAAGCATACCTTCATTTTCAGAGTAATCTTTGATGAAAGCAAAGTCTTCTGGTAAAGTTTCACCAGTATTTACAGTTGCTTTAGCAATTATTTCACCAGTGATTTCTTCAAATAATACAAGTGCAGTATTGTTATTGTCTATATATTTGCCTTGTTTAACTACACAATCACAATTCTTAAAATGAACTTTCATAATATTGCCTCCTTCGTATTTTTCATTACATATATATTATATCATACAGATTTCCACTTGTCAACCTGTCGCATTTTACTTGTAATGCGTCTTAATCTATTGCTTGTTCTCTAAGTGCTTGTTCCACTTCTTCACGGGTCAGAAATACAAATACGGTTTCCCCGAAGTCGTCCAGGGTATACGCACCCATATGAGTGTGAAAATATATCTCTACACTATCCACCCGTGCCGATTCGTCTGTTTCTGGTTCGTACACTTTGCTCCCCACCTTGCAAGGCAATTCCACAAGTCGCCCCTCTTCCTTGGCATCCTCATACTGTGCAAGCCTCTCAAATGCATCAAGAATACATTGTAAAGTATTTTTGTAAGGGCTTTCTACTTCTTGTTCATTTGGCTTTACATTAACAAGGTAAGCCAGCCCCTTTTGATTTCTAGCGGTTAACCTCTCCATCATCGTTCCTCCTTCGCACTTTTCATCAATTTGTAACAATTGATTTCATTTTCATAATTAGGAGGGATATTCTAAAATCCAGCATTTAATTGTGTGGTTATTAAAACTTCGCAACCTAATTGTACTGCCCATTTATCCATTTCATTATGTATTTCTACAACCTTTTTATAATTGTTGCCTATTCCTGTTGGTTTTAAGTATAAATGGTCAATAACTACGAAATCAAGTTGACCTTGTTGACTTTCTTTCTTCATTTTCTTAATAATATAATTGCTATCAATTTCATATCCATCATAAACTTTTACATTGGAGCGGGCGAAGATTTCCTCCACATTTTCGCCTAAGTCTTCTAAGATTTTTTTTAATCTTCTTACTACATCTTTGGCAGACTCATCGGTTGAGAAATATAAAATTGTTTTGCCTTCTATCATTTTTTCAGCAGTTTTTGATAAAGCATATTGAGTTTTACCTTGGCCTGCTTTTGTTCCCCACAGAGTTACATTTTCTAAATTATAACTGTTATCAATTATTGGATCGATAATATTTTTTTCAACTCTGTAAAATTCATGTTCTCTTAAATCAACACCTTCTTCAACTTCATTAAATTCATCTTTTGCACACCAACCATTTTGTTTCAAAGAGCGATTTAAGAAAACTGGGACAGCCTTTTCCTCATACCATAAATGATGAGTACCATTTTTATCAGAGATTTCTCCCCATTTAATTCTATAATGTTTGTCCTTTTTCTTATCATAAATTATGGTATTCATAATTTTAACACCTGGTTCAGATTTAACTACATATGTTTCTACGGCTGACTTGTTTATAAGGTCAACAAGTTCTCCTCGGCTAGTAATTTTCATATACGTCCTCCTTTGTGATAATTTGCTCCTAACAGCAGTATTCATATTTAGCTATCTCCTTGATTTGTTTGTATATTCATTATAACACATACATTATTATCTGTCAACACTTTTTTATTTTTTATAAATTGAATTATGAATGTCATTAATGATTTCTTTTAAGTTTTCAACATATTTTTCCTTTGTTTTCCCTCTTGTATTAACCTTTTCAAAATCAATTTCATAATCTGGTTCAATATGATGAGATACTTTATTTATTAAAAGTAAAATATCTTTTGATATATTGAGTATTTCATATTCACCTAAATTATATATTTTAGCACATCCTTTTTCAATATTTAACCATTTTAAGGTAAATGGGGTAAAATGTATGCCTATGCCCACTTTATCAAGTATTGTTTTTTCAATTTTATCAATGTTCACTAACTGTAATTTTTTTCTTGTTTCTTCGTCAATTTCGATAATAAATTCATCTGCATAAAAGGCTGTCAATGGTTTATTTATTAAATCAATTTTAAGCTCTTCTTTGATAACCTTCAATATTGCGTTTTTATGTTGTTGAAGCAAATATTTATTGTAATACATAATGTTTTTTGCTCCAAGTATGCCAGTAATCTTTGTTCTAAAAGTTTTCGACATTGGAGGAATTAAGTTATCTGTGTATTGAACAATTAAATCTTCATATGTTTCTTCAAATCCAATGATTGATTGTAAAGATTGCCAGTTGGCTGCCTTTAAGTCAAAGCTGATAAAATGCTTGCCATCATTTTCTTTTTTATAAAACCCATGAACATTGGTAACTACATTTTCATCATCATTTATTTTTTTAGAATAATCAATTGTAATAAATCTTTGCCAACCTGGGCTTTCTTCGAACTTCTTCAACAATGGTTCCAATATATTTTCCATTGTGAAATCTATTCTGTTTTCTTCTTTAGCATTTAAGTCTAATTTATTTTTTCCTTGTTCTTTTGCTACCTTATTGAAGTCATGTTCTGTCATTTTAATCATTTCATTATAAGCATTTTCATCAATAAGCTTCATAAATTCTAAATCCTTCAAGAATTTTTCTTCAGAGATAGATAATCTCATTGGTAACCTAAAGTATTTAATTATACGTTCTCTGTATTCTTTGTCTTTTATAATATCTTCAAATTTAATCATTTTGTTTCCTCCTTTACTACATATATTATAACACATAATATATAAGTTAGTTGTCAACTTAAAAAATTTGATTTATCATTTCATTTGTTTTTATCAATCTTGTTTCAATAGTGCTTTTTAAAAAGTCTTCTAAGTGTTCGGGGCATTCTATAATATTTCCCATCTCATCTAATTTCACTACTTGATTTGATTTATTGATAAATTTCAAATTACTTTCAAAACTTGGTTGAAATAAATAAGACTCATTAAGAACTTCATTTATTTCATTTTCTATAGCCTTCCCATTATGAAGCTTAAAAATAAATTCTATTCTTTCCCTTTTATTCATTTCATCAAATGTTTTTTGATTTTCTGCTGACGTCATTTTTATCACCTCCTATTATAATTGATTTCCTATTTCAGATATATGATACTTAATTTTACCTCCACTTTGAAGGATTTCTTTGATTTTTTTACTATCTTTTTGAGTTTGAGAAAATATGTCTAATGCTTTTTGATTGCCATATTTTGTGTTTACTTGGTATTCATTGAAACCTAAGTTTTCTGCAATTAATTTTTCTTTGATGTCATTTAATTTACTAACCTCAGGTATAGCAGTTATTTTCCAAAGGACATCATTTTTGAATTTATCCAATATCCACATGGATAAGTAAACTCCCAAAAGATTACATATTACAGTTATGATAACCACTGTAGTCAAATCAACTGTTGCCATTTGCTTGACAACCATCGCATAAAAACCATATGCTACAGCGTTTATTAAAGCGGCAGTTGACCTTGAGGCCTTTATGGTTAATATTGACTTCGTGGTTGATAACATTACATTTATTAAAGTAATGATGAAAAATATTACAATTGCTTTTTCCATGCTCTCACCTCCTTGAAAGATAGCTAATCAGCTACCTTCTGATACCTTTTTGTATGATTTTTAATTATGTGCCTATCAGAATCCATTCTATAAAACTTTGCTAAATCTTTAATTGTGTTTCTCGCTTGATTTACATCAACCTTATATATAACCTCCACCTTTGATTTACTGGAGTCCCAAGTATCAATTATTTTACCATTTATAATCGTTGCAAGGTGTCCTTTCACTATGGCGATGTAAATCCCCTTAGAGTTTTCACTGGCAACCTCAGCAAGTGTCTTTGTCATAATTAGGCGATTTGTTCTTGGATTATACTTTGCATATATAATTTCATCTGTGCTAAGAGCTTTACAGATTCGCTTGACATGGGTTTTTAAGGTAAATTGCAGCTTTGTTCTTGGTTTACTTTTAGCAAACTTAAACTTTCCTTGGTAATATATTCCAACCTGCAGTATTTTACGAGCAAGATCGTAAGATACCCCAATGGCGTTACCAATAGCATTAACTGTGCAATCATCTCTTTTGTAGCCTTTGATGGTTATTCTCTCTGGTGAATTATTTATATACATAGAACACTCCCCCTTATCATTGTAATTACATTATAACATCAAATAAACTAAATGTCAACCCCTTTTTGAAAGATAAAAAACAGTGAATTTGTAAATTCACTGTTTAAGTATTATTCTTTATTAGCCCACCAAATTGTTAAGTCTGGTATCTGCACCCCTGGTGGTATTACAAGTTTAAAATGTTATACGAGCGGGTGTTCCTGTTAATAAAAAACCACAGATTTTACTCTGTGGCATCTTTTTCAAATTTATTATATCTTTCTAATATTTGGCTAGCCCCCATTGCTCCGACAGCAGGTTCACCATCATGTTTACCTTGTATAATAAAGTGAGTAGTAGGTGTTGATAATCCTTGTGATAAATCTTGATCCAAGATACCAATTAAAAGTTCGCCTAACTTTTCATCAGTTTCCTTATCAATATTTATATAATCTAATTGAATTTCAGTTTCTTTATAGAAATCCTTCAAAGTGTTTTTATATTGAAGGCAAGCTCGGCAAGTGTTGCTACCTATTACGAAAGCAAATGTTTCTTCTTTTTTAATTTTCTCAATAACTTGGTGCAGATGATCATCAAATACAGATATAACTGCGCTAACAATAATATTGTTACTATATTAATTCCCTCAATTTTTTCAATATTATCAAATTCAGTTTCATACATTTTTACAACTTCTGATTTAGTAACTGCACCAATAACTGGATTTCCTGTGTGTTCACCTTTGTTAATAAAATAAGTTGTAGGTGTAGACAATCCATTGCTAATATCTTCTCCTAAATAATTGATTAACAATTCTAGCACTTTTTTTTCATCTTCTGTATTAAAGTCCACATAATCTAATACAACATCTTTTTTATCTTTAAGTTCTGCAAGATTTTCTTTGTAAACTTGGCAGGCTGGACAATCATCTGCACCAATTATAAATGCAAATGTTTCTTTATTTTCTATTTTTTCTATAATGTCATCTATGCTCACCTTATTAACTATATCGTCAACATTCTTTTGACAAGCAGTGAATGTTAATGCAATTAGCAATATTGTGATAATTGAAATTATTATTTTTCTCATAAATTACTTCCTCCTTTTAATCTAAGTTCATACCTTCATATGGATTTCTCTCAATCCAATCTTTTCTTGGTCCCACATCTGAGCCTAAGGTAATATCTAACATTTTCTGAGCTTTTTCTATATCAGTCAATGTTATTTGTTTAACAGTCCTCGTGCTAGGGTTCATAGCAGTTTCATTAAGAACTTTTGCACCCGCTTCACCTAAACCTTTTAACCTTTTAACATCATATTTTATTCCATCTTTATCAAGTTTTCTAGTAATCTCTTCAAATTCAATGTCGTTTAAGGCGTATAAATTACCCATGCCTTTTTTCCTTGGGGTTATTAAAAATAATGGAGTAAGTAATTGATAAACCCTGCCTTCCTCAATCATTGGTCTAAATAAATCCCAAAATAACATTGTGAGTAATACTGAAATCGCTCCACCATCAACATCGGCGTCAGTTCCAAAGAATACTCTACCATATCTTAATTTATCAGTATCAAAGTCTTTTCCAACACCTGCGTCTAAAGATCTGATTATATCTTGAACTTCCTGGTTAGCTAACACTTTTTGCAAAGTTTGCTTGTTAGTATTAACTATTTTACCTCTAATAGGCAACAATGCTTGATGACTTGAATATCTAGCAGCCTTCAAGGCTCCCCTTGCTGAATCACCTTCAACTATATACAATTCTGAGTCTTCAGTATGTGTAATTTCACAATCTACTAATTTATGTGGAAGAGCGGTCGAGCTTTCTAATTTATTTTTTTGCCTTTTAATATCCCTTGCTTCCTTTTCTGCTTCTCTTGCTTTTGTAGCATCAGAAATCTTTTTGCCAATAATTCTCATTTGAGCGTCATTTTTGCTAGCATTAGCAAACTTGGTAAATACATCTGTTAATAATTTTTGAATAGCCCTTTGTGCTTCACGTCCTCCAAGTTCTTCTTTTGCTTGTCCTGTAAACTGAGGTTCACTTATTTTAACTGATAAAACTACAGTAAGTCCTTCAGAAAAGTCTTCAAAATTAGGTTTAAGTTGCATTGAAGCCGGTAGCATTCCTCTCATTGATGAAATTTTTTCAGTAAAGGCATTTGTCAAGGCTCTCTCAAAGGCTGTCTCGTGAACACCACCTAATCTAGTTCTTATAGTATTTACATAAGATTCCATTGAATAATCATATCCAACATCCCAAGACATAGCAACTTCAGCTATAACTACTCTATCTACTTCCTCATTTTTTATTTGTCCATTGTCTTGTAATACAGGAACAATTTCTTTATATGTTTCTCTGGCTTCTAAATGTATAATTTCACTCAAAGGATCTTTATTTTGATTTAATTTTACAAGTTCAGAAATTCCACCTTCAAACTTGAATTTGTCTACTCTAGGCTTTTCTACACCATCTACTTCTATTAAATCAACTTCATTGTAAACTTCAATTTCTAATCCTGGTAATAAAAATGTAGTTCCCCTAAGTCTTTCAGTAATATCTAATCTATTAACTGGATATTTACTTGTGAATACATTTTCATCTAACCAAGTTTTTATAACTGTCCCAGTTTTCCAGGCTTTCTTTTCTTTAGCAGGTCTCGTATCTTTTTCTTCCTTTACATAAGTTAAATCAGTCAACTCAGTAAACTTAGCCTCAGGATCGTCCGGTTTATCAAAGAAACCAGGTTTACCTTCTTTAAAAGATAATGTGTATTTTTTATTATTACGATAAACGGTTATGTCAGTCCTTGCGGCCACAAAATTTGTACTTGCGGCACCCAACCCGTTTAATCCTCCGCTGAATCGTGTTGAATCGTTTGAAAACTTACCGCCAGAATTTATAGTGCCTAATGTTAGAATTATTCCTGAAACCTTTTCATTATTAGAGTTGACACCTATATCAACAGGTAAGCCACGACCGTTATCTTGAACTTCAACTGAGCCATCCTTAAAGAATGACACTTTTATTCTTTCAGCATAACCTCCGATTACCTCGTCAACAGAGTTATCAGTGATTTCTCGGATCGCTACAGATTTTTGAGTTGAAAATGGGTTTTCAGGTGTACCACCTTCAGCACCAAAAGTAAGACTCATTCTTTTAATTAAGTGCGTTCTTTGATCTAATGCTTTAATCGAACTTGCATTATATTCTTGTTTTTTTGCCACTTACTCATCACTCCTTGTACTTATTATACCAACTATTCTTTATCAATATCAACCGCTTTTCTGACTTCCAAAGGGAAACTCGATTGCCTGCGGAGTCAACTTTGGTGGACTCCTTTGTATTTATATATTATAAACATTTCTCTAGGTGATATTGACCCTTTAGGTTTTATTTTTTGCTTAATTGTAAATGGGGTTGTTTTAAGAAAATCCTTATATTTTTTAGTAGGATAATACAAAATAATTTTAACTTCTTTATCGTATTGGTTAGCATTATCTATAATATTATCCACGACCTTTTTAAATATATCAGAGCTAAAAGGATTGAAAAAGAAGAATGTATTCTCATCATTAATCTTGTAATTCTCTGCATATTCCTTCACAAATCGCACTTTCTTATCTTGCTTGATATTATTTATATGTTTGTAGCTCGCTAGGTTCGCTAATGCTTCTTTATAAGTAAATTCATTTATTTCTACACCGGTAATTGATATACCTATTTTATTATGGACAAATAATGATACGCGACCTTTGCCAGCTCCATAATCTATCATTTTGTCATCGTTGTTAAATTTATATTCGCTGACTAAAGCTTTTAATGCTAAGTATGGTGTGGACTCTGTTCTATGATATTGACCGGTTTTATCCCAATCCCTGAGTCCTCTTGTTTCAATATTTAATATTTTGTCATACTTAATATTCACAACTATTCTTAATGATAAAAGAAAAAGTAAATATACTAAGAATATTAATGAAAAATAAATCATAATTAAATCCCCTTTATTTTGTGTTAGGAGGCATTTTTTGAAACACGATAAAGCATTTATAGAAAATAACATAGAAACCTTTAAGAAGGAAAATCCCAAATACAAGGTAATCAGTAAATATCCTTTCAAAATAAATTATAATAGTGGCATGACTGCTCATTATAAAGACATAAGAATACATAGGGAGCGAGCCTTGAATAATTTAGTAGGCTTGGGTGAACCTGTGATTGCCTTTGTAGTACAGGATGAAAATGGCGAATTACAAATACAAGAAGTTTTAGATAATGGAGTTATAAATGTTTATTCTTTTTACACTCATAAAAAGATAACTATTTTTGCACCTCATCCAAATAGAATTCTATTTTTATATGAATCTATTGGGGCTATTCCGCCTGAATATCTAATAACTCGCAGTGAAGAAAATGCTAAAAAAGGCTACAATGAAATATATTTATGAAAAAGGGCTTATGCCCTTTTTTCATTGATAGCCTTTAGTATAGCACCTGGATTGTAACCTGAGATTTCTTGCTCACCAATTTTTATAAAAGGTACGGTCATTATTCCTTTTTTCATCATTTCTTTCATAGCAGCCTTGTTCTCACTAAGGTTGACTTCTTCATATTCAATGCCTTCCTTATCCATAAAGTTTTTAGCTGCCACACACATTCCACAATTATTTGTTGAATAAATTATTACTTTAATCATTCCATCTCCTTTGCAAATTCTTCTTTTTTCTCGTTGAGATAAAGATTTAATCTTTCTTCGGCACACATTAATTCATAAATTGCTAAATTGATTGATTTTGCTTCAGCTTCTTGAAATCTGTTCTCCGCTACCTTGACATCCTGTACTAATTGTTCTAAAATTAAATCCCTCTTCATTTGTCAACCTCCTTATAATTTTATATGTAAATATCATTCTACTTTATAAATATTGAGTTCTGTAATTTTATCCATACTAACCATTATGTCATATTCCATAATTTCTACATTATCAATGTTTCTTAAAGCTTTTAGCATATGTTCACTATAATCAGGTGCTACAGTAATCATTCTAACATTTCTGTTTCTCCATTGCTTCTTTATTTCTTCAGGGTAGTGCATAGCTTGCCAAATTAAATTTTTATCCTCTTTGATTTTTATTTCTATAACACATACATTATTGTTTTTGTCCATAGCTATTATGTCCACTATGCCACCAGGTACTTCAACTTGCCTTTGCATAAATATTATACCTTTTTCTATTGTTTCTATATTTTCACACAAATAATCTTCTAGTTCTTCTTCAGTAATATGAGTAGTCGTCCGTGAACCCAGCATTCTGTTCGCTGATAAAATTGCATCTAAGTTTTCTTCTAAGGTTCTTTTATAAGGATTGTGATTTATGTCGTTAATAAAACCTTTTACTTCAAAAGAATCTTTAGGCACAACATTAAACCTTTCATTTAATTCTAATAATCTGTTATATTTAATATATTTCTTATAGTCATTTAACTTTCTATATTTTATAGATTTCTTATATCCTTTATTATAAACATCATTCAATAACTTATCAATTTCTAAATTTCCAAGAAGCTCAGCGCGAAATCTAAGGTTATCAAAGAATTCTGAGCTTACTGTGTATATATTATATTCTTCTTCCTTATAATTTACATATAAATTATTATAAACAGTTACATTTAACTCTTCAAATATAAATTTAATCAATTCAATGTCATTCACTTTTTTCTTGCCTAGTCTTATCGTAGCCCTTATATACAAATATTTATATAAAGTATTTTCATCTTTAATTCCATACATTTTGTAAAGCTCTTCGGTAATTATAGATGATAAATCATGTACTGTTTCCATAAAAACCAACCCCCCTTTTTATTATTATACCAATCTAGAGCTTTCCCACTCTCCTCAGAATTAGGACTAATTAGGTATATACTATCATAATCGCAAGAATCTGCACTTTCGTCAATTTTTAGTGAAAAAGTGGCCTCTGTAAGTCAATAGCCATCCATATTATAGACACCGATTTTAGAGTCCAGTTCTTATAGTTTTACAAAGTGATGAAAGTTGGCCTAATTCATCTTGGTATTCTTGAGAAAAGAAGGTTTGTATAATATATGGAAAACGACATTATAATATTGTTTTTTTTACAAAAAAAGAGACCTAAGTTAACCTTAGATCTCTTCATTCGCTAAGTTTTCACTTAATTCTATGCCATTAACTATATCTTTTCCTACTATATTTTCTAATGTTCTAACAACTCCACAACTCATTGCGCCCTCTGTACATTTACCATAGGTACAAGGCGCCCCTGAGTTCATAAAGATTGCTGGCGCTAATTGAATAACTTCTTTAAGCATTTGGTCAGCTAATTGTCTTATTTCCCATTGAGCTCTATTGCAACATCTTAAAGTAAAGAAGTGCATTAAACTTCTAGCGTTCATTGTAACAACTATCTTAGTTTCAGTAGCGTTTGGAAATACATATCTAGCATCTTCAATAGCTTCCTTCTCTAATTTTTGGTAAGTTTCCTTAAATTTATCTCTATATAAATCTAAAAATAAACGTAAAGCACTCGGATTCTTTAATTGCAAGTCAGTGCTACACCAAGCTGGGTATTCCTTAGTTTGCTTCAATTTATCAACCATTAATTCAATTACTAAATCATCGTAAGCTTTCTGAGCGGACTCCATTTGTTCTATGAATATTCTTTCAGCATTTTTATTATTTTTAATTGCTGGTGGGATTATATAGTCAAATTCATTTTCTTTAACATATCTTTGCGATTGTTGGCTATAACTAGCTATTCTGTGTCTTACTAATTGATGAGTAAGACTTCTTGATACACCTTCAATTGCAAAAGTAAAACTTGCGTGTTCAAATGGACTCAAGTGTTTAATAGAAGCCAATCTTTTTATAAACTTTTGAATAGACTCATTGTCTTGCTTATCCATTATTTCGTTTACTCCTACTGAAGAATAACACAGTTTTGCTGCGCTTGCAATAACCTCTTCAGGATTGGGTGTATGTGATAATATTTTTACTTTTAACATCTCATCTCTCCTTATGTTTTACATTTGAGCCAAGAATACTCACTTCAGTTTTTTACTTTTTCACAACTGTTGTTTTTGTAATAACTATCTCCTCTGTTTTTAATTCTACTTCATATGGTTGCTTCCTAAATTCATTTTCTTGGTTTTCAGTCAAACCTTGTTCCCATTCAACTGCAAACAACTTATCATTGACTTTGTGAACAGATAAAATAGAACGGAACCATCGCCTATCTTCGCCTTCTTCTCTATAAACTTCCTCAAATGTCCAAATAAAATCATTGATTTCAGATTCAGTTAATGGAATATTGGATTCAAGCTTTATGATTATTCTTTCTTCCCAAGTATACTTGTAATCATAGTAAACTTTTCTTGTAATATCATCAACATCTTTGATTTTTACTACTTTATATTCTTCCCCATTTTCAGCATGTAACTCAGGGTCTGTGAACTCCAAGCCTTCTTCTTGGGCAATAATTTCTTCTTGTATATTACCCCAACTTTCATATTCTCTTACATAAATAGTTGTTTTATTAGGCTTGAGTAATTTGAGATTAATGGCTTCAATATGATGTGTAGGCCATTTAGTCCAATCTTTTTCATTATTTAATAGAACTCTAACAATTGTATTATGGTTGGCAATTCTTTCTAAATTTGCTTGTATTTCTTCCCTATCCATATTCAATTCATTCATTTTCTTAATTGATGCAATCCTTTTCTCATAATTTTCAGCACCTTGTTTAGACTTAAAAAGCTTACCATCACTAGCTTCATACATTTTTATTTCTTTGGGCATCTTTAGTCCACCTCATCTTCGCTAAATTTTTATTTTTATATTTATCTAAATGCGTTAACTCATCTCCAAACCAAGAAGGCTTTTCAAAATTGTTAGCGTCATTTTCATTGTCAAATTCGACCTCTACAGTAACTAAACCTTCAATATTATCATAAATATCTAATTCAAAAATGTATTCTTTGCCTTTTATAAAGTGAGCTTTAGTGTACCTTGTTTTCATTACTTCTTTCACACTTATTTCTTTTAATACATCATATTCTTCAGGGGTCAATTCTTTTTCGACTTCTAGTCTACTAAGTTTACCATCTGACTTTATTGTCAATGTCAATTTTGAACCTTTGTTCCTTATTCTAACTTCGGGTTCAATGCTTAAATATAATTGTTCTATTTTCTCCTTCTTAAACTCCTTTAGATTGGGCAATTGAATAATAGCGTATTTTCTTTCTATTTCCATATATGCTTCACCTACATCCATTGTTTTCTTTTCTTTGGAGACTTCCAACAATTAGCTGATGGTAAATTCTTAGATCTTCTTTTTGGCCTTGTATATTTTTGAATTTCTTTATCAAATCCTTGTTTTTTTTATTAGACTTACTGTCAATTTCACACATGATACGACCTTCCTTTTAATTATTATACTAATACTAATTAATATAAATCTCACATCACCTAAAATCGCTATGAGATTTTTGAGGTCGGGGGTCTTCTTTGCTTAATGATAAAAAAAAAGACCAATAAAGGTCTTTTATTTCAACTTTGAATATGTTGGCACAGTTTCATAAAAGTTATCCAGTTGCCCTTCCATTTCTTCATTCAAAACTTCTATTAAAAGTTTTATTAGCATTCTATATTTTTGAATTTCGTTTTTAGAATCATACTTGGACAATAATAAATTCCTAATATATTTTCTTAAATCAGTCAATTTACATTCTTGAATAAAAGTATCATGACCTAAAAGTTGTTCGAAAATTTCATTTGCATATCCAATTCTACCTTCAACATCTTTTGCTGTTGATGGAGTATAAGTTTCGTATGCCTTTTTAACAACTGCCTGCCATATTGGCCAGTTAACTGAGTGTTCATGATTATATCTAACACTTGCTGGAGAAATATCGACATCATTTAACAATAATTCTTGAAGTTTTTGTTTGAACTCGTCATCATCAAGTGTCAAAAAGTTCATTTCATAATGCTTATGCCATTTATTCTTATAAGGTGCAACCATGTTATCTAAGAACTCTTCAAACTCATCACGGTCATAAATATATAAGGAACTATTTTCAGCTGCTCTTATATCATAATATTCCATTGGCATTCTGCTTGACTTTGCTAAATTACAAGTTTCACAAGATAAAGCAACATTTCCAACCTCGAATAAGTTTAATTTAATAGCTGGATAAATATGGTCATAATTGACTAAGTTAGAAAACACGGGAATATCTCCATCTAATTTATACAAAGGTTGCCCACAATATAAACAGCAACCCTTAGTTTTCTTGGCTGCATATTTGATGGCCTCTTTTGTGTCGCAATGTTGTTTGCTAAAGGCATCTGATAGCGAACGAATAATACTTCTGGGTGATGAAAAACTATAATCTGTAGTAAACTGTGATTTATTAAAATTCATAAAAAATTCCCCCTTTCGTAAATATATTATACTAATAAAAGGGGAACTTTGCTGTTTAAGATATAATTGACAGCATTCATTTCATTGAAAATAGATTGAATTCTTCTTTTATATCCATATTCGACACCATAATCTCACAAATGCTTTTTACATTTTTCTTGTTTTGCCCAGTAGCACTTCGCTCACTTATTACTTCTACATTGAAATCTTCTTTATCTAAAAACTCTTGCAATTCTTTGTTAATCTCATCTCCACTTTCTAAATAATTGAAGTAAACAAAGTCAGCCTCGGTTGTGCTGAGAAAATCAAATATATATTGGTCATCTTCTTTAGTAAAGTCTGCCCCATACATTCCTTCAGATAATATATAAGGAGGATCTAGGAGCACTAAGTCTCCCTTGTTAACTAATAATAATAAATCTTTGAAATCTTTGTTGTGAAATTCAAAAGTATTTTCTTGTAACTTTGTTCTGAAATCATTTAACTCTCTCACTATTTTGTCTTTAGCCATTGGTGTAAAGAATTCTTTTCGCCCTTTAGAAATACCTCTAAATCCTTGATTGAAATATCTATGTTTTCTATTGAAGCGAACCATAGAGTTACTACACATTTTTAATAATAAAATAGTTTCATATATGAATTTTCTATCATAATTGTCAAATAAATATTTTTTATTCCAATGATCCCTAAAGTCGTAATAATGTGTCTTATCAGTAAATTTCCACTTATTGATTATTTCATCTAACTCTACTTTAGTAAACTTCTCTTGTTTTTTGATTACATTGTATAAATTTGGCAACAAAGGAATTATATCATTCCCAATAAATAAGTTAGCTGAGCAATCTAGGTTTACTATTATATTTCCACTTCCCATAAAAACATCATATACATTTTCATATTTACCTTTTATAATTTCATTTATATTTTTAACATACTTATATTTGTTACCTACCCAATTAAATGGATTTTTCTTCAAATGTACTCCCTCCTATTTTATCCCAAATCCTCCATATATCTTTTGAGTTTCCGACACTGTAATTACTCCTATCTTATCATAGTCAATTCTTCCCAATAAATCATCTTTATCTTTTCTTCTTACATAGGTTGTTAATACAGCCTTCTCAGTATCCCTGCCTTCTCCTTTTACAACAATCACTGCTCTGCCTAATTCTCTTATTGAGCTTGCTAAATTCTCTCCATTGTCAATGTCGGTGATTATTTGTATTTGTGAATAACCTAAGCCTAATTTATCTTCTATTATAATACAAACCGTGGGAAGCACGGGGTTAGTCTGTTTAGGCTGTGACTGGTAAGTCACTCGAGCAGAAACACCGACCTCAAGCGTTTTTACCCCATAAAGGGTAAAAACGATAGGTGGGTGAGTCTTCATCATATTATACTATTCATATCAGTAGACAAAAAAAGAGCCCGAAAGGGCTCCTTTACAACTTATAAACTTTAACGACCGTAAGCCTTAAGAAAAGCTAACATAATATCTCTAACTTCTTGTTCTTGTGCAGAACTTAAATATCTTTTTTCTCCACCATAATAACTATAAAACATTGAGTTCATATTCTTTGTACTTACACTCACCAAAAAGCTTTCCCCATCTCCATAATAACCTTTTACCGTAACTTCAACATTCGTGGAGTTCTTAAAGTAAGCTACATATACCTTCTCAATTAGCCCGCCGTCACTTAAATTTTTGCTATATTTGTAAGCATGACTTATACGACTTGATCCATCCATATCAAAATTCTCAAAAAGTGTTGCGCCACTTGGAGGGTTTGATGGAACCTTGAAATTTGGGTTTTCTGGTTGTGGAGTTGGTTTCTTGGTTGGCTCAGGACTTGGCTTCTGAGTCGGTTTTGGGGTTGGTTTCTTGGTTGGCTCAGGGGTCGGTTCCTTGGTTGGCTCAGGGGTGGGCTCCTGAGTCGGTTCTGGACTTGTGCCTGTACTATTATCATTCTTATCTGCTTCACTTACATCTTTATCAGCATCTTCTTCTTCATCTTTTTTATCGACTTCATTTTCATCTTTTACAACCTCTACAGATATTGCCTTTGAAGTTCGATTGCCATTAACATCTTTTGCAACTGCTACTATTTCATAAGTGCCATGATTTTCTAAATCCAGTTTATCAAAGGTGTACTCAATTGAAACCTCACCATCAACTGGATCGTAAGCGGATAACATTTCATTTAATTTTTCTTCTAATTCCTTTTCCTCTGTGCCTTCTTTAACTTTTATACTATCTTCACCTTCAATTACTGGGTTTTCAGTATCTTCGATGACCACCTTCAATAAAACCTTTTTTCCATCAACTTCTATTTCATATTCTGAAGTTCCCACTATATTTGTTTTAATATCTTTTGGTGCATCAATTTCTACCTTTTCTCCATTTATCATTATTTCATATTTTGCAGCTAAGTCCTCTCCATATTCTAATGTTAAAGTACTTGTTAAAGTTTTTTCTGGTTTTGTTGTTACCTGGTAATTTGGTTTACTCATTTTTAATGCGAATATTAATACTAATGAAAGTACCACTGCAGTAATCACTGTGCCTACAATAATTTTTGTTTTCTTATCCATGTTTTTCATAATATTTCCTCCTAATTTTTTATGATTTTCATTGATAACTTCAACTTTCTATGGTATAATATATATACAATCAAACTATGATATAATTTAGCCCTAAACAGCTGACTTTTGGGTTCTCTTGTTGTGCCAAAATTTATTATACCAAAATAAAATCGAAGTTATAGGTAATATGATATTTTTATTAATATCATATTACCTAAATTTACTTTTATAACTAAAAAGGAGATGTTAATTTGAAAAATAGAGCACTAGAAAGTGGAGAGCTATCGGCACCAGTGGTTGCCAAATTTCACAAGGTGAGTTTTGAACAATTTAGAAAAGATTATGGTGAGTGTGATGAAAAAGAATTAAAAAAGATTTATGAAGAAATATTAGTATTGCCTGTGCGTTCTTCAGATGGCTCTGCTGGCCATGATTTTGTATTAACTCAAGATATTAGTTTAGCCCCAGGCGAAAGCGCTGTAATTTATACAGGTATAAGAGCTGAAATTGTTAAAGGTTGGGTGTTAGTATTAGCTCCCAGAAGTGGACTAGGTTCACGATACAGACTTCAATTAAATAATACTATTGGAATTATTGACGAAGATTATTTTGGGGCTGATAATGAAGGACACATTATTGCTACATTAACAAATGATTCCAAGGAAGCTGGCAAACATTTATTACTCAAAAAAGGTGATAGATTTATTCAAGGGTTATTCCTGCCTTATGGGATAGCTTCAGGAGACGCCCCTTTAGGTAAACGAACAGGTGGACTTGGTCATAGTGGAGTTTAACAAGATATTTAAGAAAAATGAAAAGCCCTTTGAGGGCTTTTTTTTTTACCAAGTAAACTCAAAACCTGGACTAATTATATTTATCCATTTGTCTTGCAATTTACGCTGTCACTAAGAAGTGGGGGTATTCTGTCTTATTTTAGATAAATTCTAAATTTTCAGGTATTCTAATATAACAACCTTTTCCATTATTTCTTCTGATTGCTTCAGTCTTCAAATAATTTGCTAAATTCTTAATTCTTTTCTTATAATTGATTATTTCTAAGTGTGTTTCATCATAAACTTTTAAGGCTTCATTCATTTTTTCAATTAAGTTATCCAAGTACTCATCGTAAAAAATAATGGAATTCTTATGTTTACATCGTGGACAAATTGTATACTGTTCCACAATGCCCTTTTCTTCATATTCTTCAATTAGAGCATCGAATAAAATCTTGCATCTATCACATTTTTTCATAAAATCACCCCTTGGAAATCCCTAAAATAATTCCGGCTTAACTTCTTTAATTTTCTTAATAACTAATCTATTTAATATCTTGTAATTTATTTTGGGATTCTTGTATTTTTTAATAATATTCCAGCTTTCTTCATTGATGAATTCGTACCAAATTTTTCCCAATAATTCTGGAATGTTTGTGCTTTGGAAACCATCGTTTTCTAATGCAAACTTAGCAAACTCTTTTTCTACAAAAGCTTCTGTACAAAAATCATTTACTATTTTTTCCTCTATTATGTTTTCATTACTAATATCAGGATCTCCCATTACTTTTTTATGTTTCTTCTTAAATTCTGAGGTAATTATTTTTGCCCACACTTGTCTACCAAACTTGTTCCTAAAATCATAATTCTTAATTACTATACCTTCTCCATTACCTTTGCCATCCCGAATTAAAAAATCATTTTTATCAAGGTAAGGTATGAATTGTTCATAAGAACCATTATTAACAGTTGCTAATGGTGGAATATAATTTATTCCATATTCTTCTAGCAAGCCTTGGTATTCATTATATGGAATATATTTAACATCATCATCTACATCTTCACAAACATCGAATACATAAAATTTTCTCCAAGTGTCATCTCTGTAAGTTTTAAGACTATGAGGAACTAACCATTCTCCGTATAATCTATGTGTTGGATGTTTTCTAAGATAACTTTGGATTGCTTCATTTTCTAATATATGTGCATAAAAACCTGCATTATCTTTTTCTAAAGATAATTCTCTATTTCTGGAGCCTGCCTTGATTTCTCCATTTTCTAACCACACAGAGCCATTGGTTCCATCAATTTTTGGAAATATAACACATTGACCTATTTCAATACCTTCAACATCTGTGGTTCCATATCTTGCTACCTTTTGATACTTCTTAAACATAAACGTCACTCCTTTGCAGAAATTTACCGCTGAGGAAAGTCAGCGATGTGTTATTAAAATAAATCAGGATTTTGTCCACCTAAGAATATTGGCAAATACCAAGAATCGTAATTTTCTTTTATTGCATGATATGCGTATTCTGGTTCTCTCAAGTCTTCAATTTTTACGCATTTAACCTTGAACTCTTTATTACCAACTTTTTTATTTTTCAAATTGAATTTTTTAATATCTTTCAAAGCCTCAGACTTTGTGCTATATGCGTTGAAATCATTAAGAAATATTATATTTGAACGATTTGTAAATGTCTCACAATCATGTGCATATTCTGTAACAATTGCCCATCCTTTTAATCCATCTATTTGTAATTTCATTTAATATTCCCCCTGTTATCTTTATCTTTATTTTTTCACCTTATATACATTATAACACAGAAAATATTAAATGTCAACTATTTTCTAAAAATTATCATTATGAAGACTCACCCACCTAGAGCTAAAGCTCTTGAGGTCGGTGTTTCTAGCCATCAGCCTTGCAGCTTCATTTGGCTAGACGAACCCCGTGCTCCCCACGGTTCTTGATGTTCTATAGCTCTACAACTAACTCACGCCAGTTGCTTTTACCATATTCCTCTAAATTTAAGGCTGCATTTAAATCTCTGTCTAGCACTAAACCACAATGCTCACATTCATACACACGTTCAGATAGTTCCATTTCTCTCTTTTCTTTGCATGAAGAACATTGCTTTGTGCTTGGGAAAAGTTTGTCTGCTTTCACTAGGAATTTACCAAGTTCATATGCCTTATAATCCAGCATTTCAACAAACATTCCCCACCCAATGTCATTTACTGACTTGCCAAAGTTCATTGTCTGAGCCATAGTTTTCATATTCAAGTTTTCAACACATATAACATCGTAAGAATTGGCTATCTTCCTAGATGTTTTGTGTAAGAAATCTCTCCTTTGATTTGCTATTTTCTCATGAACTTTTGCAACCTTTAGTCTTTGCTTTTCATAATTATTACTACCTTTGACCTTCCTAGATAATTTTCTTTGCTCTATGGCTAGCTTCTCTGCTGATTTTCTGAAGAACTTAGGGTAATTTCCCTTGTTGCCTTTAGAATCTACATAGAAGTCTGCCATAGCAAAGTCCAATCCAATATAACTATCAGGTTCAACCTGTTTAATTTCTTTTTCTAATTCAAACATTATAGACACAAAATACTTGTTAGTCCTTGTTTTTCTCACAGTAGCGTTTTTAATAACAGCTCCGTCTGGAAGTTGTCTTTCCATTTTGATTTCAACAAAACCTATTTTTGGCAATTTAACTTTGCTATTTTCTACCCTAATATTGTTATTAGTAACACAGGAACGATAAGTATCTCTAACACCCTTTTTCTTAAATCTTGGGAAATTACTCCTACCATTGAGGAACTGTATTATAAGTGACAGGGATAACGTTTGAGCCCCTTAGCATATGGCTAAGGGGCTCTTAAAATAATTTTTTGTATTCGTGATGTCCAAATGGACGGTTCTTTAAGAAAACCTTAAAGAA
>FZPS01000062.1_pt3248 | contig 24688 bp, 22 predicted proteins | sample 1817821 | NCBI WGS metagenome assembly FZPS01 (sample SAMEA104158645, study PRJEB21678) | metagenome | place: Germany | collected 2015-04-21 | reverse complement strand
AATTGCAGGGGTTGATGATGAAGGGCTTGTTACGGCAAAGAAGGAAGGTAATGTAACAATAACGGTTAAAGTTGAAGGATATGAACAAATACGAGACACCTTGGAACTTATTGTAGAACCAACGGTCTTTACAATAGAAAGGGTGGATAATGGGGAAATAAAGAACGGAAGGGAAGCACAAGTAGAGATAAAAATGCAAAACAATACTGAAACACTACAGCCTTCCACTTTTATCGTAGCACTTTATGACAATGATACAGATCAAATGATAAACTACTCCTTTGTGAAGGATATCTTTGAACCTGAAAGGAGCAGGAATTTGGGAGCAGGATTTATAATCCCCGATAAAGGTAAATTTATCATTAAATGTTTTGTGTGGGATTGCTTTTGGAATTATATTATTTTTTATATCTCCCGGTATTATAAAACATTTTTTTGCTTTATTGACCTGGGCTGAGAGCAAATTGATCGAGGTGCCTATGCCGGACATAGTCACTGGTTCATTGGGGTTGATAGTAGGTTTAGTTATTGCATTCTTGATATCCGAGCCTATTAGTAGGATGAGGCTGCACTGGGTATCTGTTGTTTTGACTATAGCTATTTACTTCATATTTGCTTACTTAGGCATTAATATTTCTATTAAAAGGCGGGAAGAGTTAAGTCAGTTTTCGCCATTCAGACGGTTTGCCAAGGAAAAGGGCAGTAAAGAGCATGGGCGTGAACCCGGGGCGAAAATCCTGGATACCAGTGTAATCATTGATGGACGTATTTTTGATATTTGTAAGACAGGCTTTATAGAAGGCCCTTTGATCATTCCTTCATTTGTATTGAATGAACTTAGACATATCGCTGATTCATCCGATGCTTTGAAACGTAATCGCGGCCGAAGAGGGCTGGATGTTTTGAATCAAATTCAAAAAGAGTTAAGTATAGAAGTGAAAATACATGAAGATGATTATAACGAAATTGCTGAGGTAGATGCCAAGCTGTTAAAGTTGGGCCAGCAATTTAATGCAAAAGTTATAACAAACGATTATAATCTTAATAAAGTGGCCGAATTTCAGGGAGTCGAGGTGCTGAATATTAACGAATTGGCCAATGCGGTAAAACCAGTGGTTTTACCGGGTGAAGAGATGGTAGTTCATGTCATAAAGGATGGCAAGGAAACCGGTCAAGGTATAGCCTACCTGGATGACGGCACCATGATTGTCGTGGACGGCGGGAAAAAATATGTAGGTGAAACTATTGAGGTTTTGGTGACCAGTGTACTGCAAACAGCAGCAGGCCGGATGATCTTTGCCAAGCCAAAATCTGTTGAAAAAGTTGTTTCTTGATTTAGAAAAATATCAGTCGTGTAAAACTCCTCGATTTTTTATAAATGGCTGATTACATTGAGTATAATCATAAAAAGGTTGGGTAAAATGCCCGGCCTTTCCTTATCAGGGGGTTGCTATGAAACAATCGGTTATTGCTATAATATTAGCTGCAGGCAAGGGCTTGAGGATGGGCGGGGATATTCCCAAGCAATTTCTGGATTTGGCAGGGCGCCCTGTGTTAGCTCATACATTGACAGCGTTTGATAATTCTCCATCCATCGATTCACTAGTCATTGTTGCCACTGATGAGTCATATATTAGAGATCAGGTTTTAACATCCTGGCCAATGAAAAAGCCTATTCACTTTGCCCTGGGAGGCAAGGAAAGACAGCATTCCGTTTGGAATGCTTTAAAAACAATAGATAATTGTGATATTGTAGTTATTCATGATGGAGTACGGCCTCTGATTACCACTGAGGTAATCGAAGAATCCATTTCTGCTGCCCGCCTCTATGGTGCAAGTGCTGTTGGCATGCCTTGCAAGGATACCATTAAGGTAGTAGATGATAAGGGCTTCTCATTACGTACACCGGACAGAAGCAGGCTATGGACAATCCAAACCCCTCAGACCTTTCAATTGTCATTACTTAAGGAAGCACATGAAAAAGCAATGGAAGATGGATTTTTGGGAACTGATGATAGCTCGTTGGTAGAAAGAATGGGCCATCCTGTTAAATTAATTCAAGGCGGTTACTACAATATAAAAATTACAACTCCGGAAGATCTGGAATTGGCAGCAGGATATATGAGACATTGGAGGAAATGACATGAGAGTTGGCATAGGTTATGACGTACATAAACTGGTAGAAGGTCGTTCACTAATTATTGGTGGCGTGAAAATTCCATGGAAGAAGGGACTAGCTGGTCATTCGGACGCTGATGTTCTTACTCATGCCATAATAGATGCTCTATTAGGTGCCGCGGGATTGGGGGACATCGGCAGGCACTTTCCTGATAGTGATGAAAATTTTCGTGACATATCCAGCCTTGTATTGCTGGAAAAGGTTGGAGAGTTGCTTAACCAGGAGAATTACCGGGTTGTTAACATTGATGGGATAATACTGGCCCAAAAGCCAAAAATGCTTCCCTATATACCTGAAATGATAAATCATATTTCTTCTGTGTTGCGCATAGATAAAATGTGTATTAATATTAAGGCAACCACAACTGAACAATTGGGTTATGTAGGCAGAGAGCAAGGGATAGCAGCGCAGGCTGTTGCTTTAATAGAAAATATACCATAAATAAAGTGGGTTTTAGAATGAGTATGATAACAGGGAGGGCTAAAGGTGAATAAACTGAGAAAAATAATTATTTCTATTCTAACATTGGTTGCGCTTATCGGAGGTTTTTCTTCTGTTGCACTGGCAGATGGAACAGAGGTAGTCAGCTTGGGGGCAAACCTGAGCGACCAGCAAAGGGAACAAATATTAGATGTGTTTGATGTAGACGAAGATGATGTAATTATTATACAAGTTACCAACCAGGAAGAAAGAGCTTATCTGGAAGGTAAAATATCTGAGGAAATAATAGGAAAACGGGCTTTTTCATCCGCATATGTTGAGTTATTGGATGATGGTGAAGGCATAATTGTGGAAACTCATAATATTAATTGGGTTACAAAGGAAATGTATGCTAATGCCATGGTAACAGCTGGTGTGGAAAATGCCAGGGTTATCGCAGCAGCACCATTCCCGGTTTCAGGAACTGCAGCATTGACTGGCATTATGAAGGCCTTTGAAACGGCTACAGGCGAGGAACTGACGGAGGAAGCCAAGCAGGCTGCCAGCGAAGAGATGATCACTACCGGCGAATTGGGAGAAGATATCGGGCAGGATGAGGCGGCTTCCCTGGTACAGGAAATCAAAGAGCGTATTATCACTGAGAAAATTACCGACCCAGAGCAGATTCGTAAGATTATAATTGAAATTGCTGCTGATCTAAATATAAACATTACTCAGGAGCATATAGACAGGCTGGCAGATTTGATGGAGCGTATCAGTAAGCTGGACCTTAGTGTTGATAATGTATCTGAGCAATTAAAAAATATCAACAAGGGTCTTGAAAAGGTAAGAGAAACCATTGATCAGAATAAAGGTTTCTTTCAAAAGATATTGGATGCCATAAAGAGATTTTTTGCTTGGTTGGCGGAATTACTTAGAGGATGAGGGCCCTATTACGTTGACACCTATTATTTGATATATTATAATGACTTTTGATATACAATTATAGACAAAATGCAGTGAACGGGAAGAGTAGGCATGTATCCTGCCACAGAGAGGGGTACCCATAGGCTGGAAGGTACGCTGGTTTCGGAACACGCCAAAGTGCGCCCGGGAGCATCCTGTCCGAACTTTAGTAGGGCAGGACGGTTAGTGCCGTTATCATTATAAGCAGGGCATGTAGTGTCATGTCAAGCAGAGTGGAACCGCGGAACCTCCGTCTCTGACACAGTTCAGAGAGGAGGTTTTTTAGATCGATATTGTATAGGTATTATCCGCATCAGGGGGATTATAATGTTTAGGAGTATTAAGGAAGACATAAAAGCGGTATTGGAAAGAGATCCGGCAGCTCGTAATGCTTTAGAGGTTGTATTGTGCTATCCTGGGTTTCATGCTATGTTTTTGCATAGGATATCCCATTGGCTTTACCGCCATCGCTTAAAGCTGATTGCTCGTATGTTGTCAAATTTTAATCGGTTTGTTACCGGCATAGAGATTCATCCAGCGGCTAAAATCGGCAGAGGTTTGTTCATAGACCACGGTATGGGCGTGGTTATAGGAGAAACCACTGTAATTGGGGACAATGTTACTATTTATCAGGGAGCAACTCTGGGAGGCACCGGGAAGGAAACTGGTAAAAGGCATCCCACAATTGGAAACAATGTGGTTATCAGTACTGGCGCCAAGGTTCTTGGGCCCTTTCATGTGGGAGATAACTCCAAAATAGGTGCAGGTGCTGTAGTTTTAAACGAAGTGCCGCCTAATTCCACGGTAGTCGGTATACCAGGGCGGGTGGTAAAAAAGGATAACAAGAAAGTACAAAGCCCACAGATTGACTTGGATCAAACATCCTTGCCTGATCCGGTTAATCAGGCATTACGCAGGCTAACATTTAGGCTGTTGGAACTTGAACAGAAGGTAGATGAAATGGAGGAAAAAGTGAACCATGAAGCTTTATAATACACTGACAAAAACCAAAGAAGAATTTGTACCCTTAAATCCCGGGGAGGTTCGCATGTATTCCTGCGGGCCAACCGTTTACAATTATTTTCATATTGGCAATGCCAGACCATTTATTATATTTGATGTATTTAGAAGGTATTTGGAGTATAAAGGTTATAAAGTAACCTTTGTACAAAACTTTACCGATATTGATGACAAAATGATTATGCGGGCTAAAGAGGAAGGCGTAACGGTAAAGGAATTGGCTGAGAAATATATTGAGGAATATTTTGCCGATGCAGATGCATTGGGCATACAAAGAGCAGATTTTCATCCTAAAGCCACAGAACACATAGACGATATTATTGTTTTTATAGAGAAGCTCATGGAAAAGGGTTTGGCTTATCAAGCAGACAATGATGTATATTATAATACTGCTGCTTTTGAGGAATATGGCAAATTATCCGGTCAAAACCTGGAAGATTTAGAGATGGGCGCACGCATTGATGTAAGTGATATAAAAAGGAATCCCATGGATTTTGCCCTCTGGAAGGGACAGAAACCCGGTGAGCCAGCCTGGGACAGTCCTTGGGGACCTGGCAGACCAGGGTGGCATATTGAATGTTCAGTAATGTCTACCAAATATCTGGGTGAAACCATAGATATTCATTCAGGCGGACAGGATCTGATTTTTCCCCATCATGAAAATGAGATAGCCCAAAGTGAAGGCGTATCCGGTAAACCCTTTGCCCGTTATTGGCTGCACAATGGGTATATCAATATAGATAATCGAAAAATGTCCAAGTCGCTGGGTAACTTTTTTACAGTAAGAGAAATAGCACAGGAATTTGATTTGGAAGTAGTGCGCCTGTTTATGCTGTCTTCTCATTATCGCAACCCTATAAATTTCAGCAGAGAACTGCTTGAGCAGGAGCAAAGTGCTTTGGAACGTCTTTACAATGCAAAGAACAACCTGGAATATCTATTGGAGGATGCTCCCATGCGGCCTGCAGATGAGGCTGAAAAGCAATTTATGGATAAGCTTCCGGAATTTGTTGCAGAGTTTGAGCAGGCAATGGATGATGACATAAACACAGCAGATGCTATTGGAGTAATATTTGATCTGGTTAGGGAAATCAACACTCATATTACTGGAGGACAATCTGCTGAAACCATACGGGCAGCCCTGGATACACTTATGAGTCTGACAGGAATACTGGGGTTGCTAGGCAAGAAAAGAGGCAAGCTGGACTCAGAAATTGAAGAGTTAATAGAAAAACGTGAACAGGCCAGAAGAGATAAGAATTGGGCACTGGCGGACAGCATTCGAGATGAACTTAAAGAACAGGGTATTATATTGGAAGATACCCCCCAAGGTGTAAGATGGAAGCGTGTTTAATTGGATAATGCCTCTTACAGGAGTTCTTGTTGATAATGTTGCAATCAAGTAACAGGCTGCTTAAAGCAGCCCTCATTATTTTGATAATAATAATTGTTATAGTATCGCCTGTCGGTGTAGTTATACGGAGCGGTTTCATTATGCTGCCATATAGCTGCATGCACCAGAGGGACAGTGTTTTACACAAAAGTCAAATAACCTTCCGTATACCTGGTGGATGGCGTACCAAAAAGCCGGACTGGTATCCCTTTGTTATAACCTTTAACGATGATGAGGGGTTATCTGAATATCTGGGCGAATCGGTAGAATTCACTGTGCTATATAATTTTGGCCACTTTCAGCTTAGCAAAGGCACCTCATCCTACTATAATCCGAATTCTCCATATTACAGCAGTTTCTATGGCGGCTATATAGTAAAACCGGCTGCAGATGACAGAAGGTTTGGTTTTTTGGAGGATGGCAGCATTAATACTGACGAGCTGGTAAAAGTTCCGGAATTTGATCAGAAATACCTGGTGTTGCCCTCATTGGGCTGTCCCATTGAACAAAGGGTATTTCAGGAAGAGGTAACATCAGTCAAAGGCGACGTCAAGTATGCAGGTATTGATGGCTGGACCAGGGTGGATTCAGAGATTATGACAAATAGTCCTGTCCACGAGTACCGGGGCTTTGAGCGGGGTTATCTTCAATATGGAAAGCCTATGGGCAGGTTTGAATACAGTGAGGATTTCCCTGTCATACAATTAAAGGGCAGGGTGTACGCCAGGTATTTTGAAGAATTACATGCTACCATTGTGCTGTATGCCATGGCATCTTCCTGGGAAGTTATAGATGAAGTTGACAGAGAGGTACTTTCACATACGGAGCTGAACTGGTAATCTTCCTTCAAAAAAAATAATCACTGCAGAACATTTAAGAATTAGTAATATTAATTACTAAATCAGCCAAAATAAGTAGTGATTATTAGACGCAAAGGAGGAAGGTAAATGGCATTAATACCGTGGAATCCTTTTAGGGATTTAGATAACGTCAACAGAGAAGCGGGCAGCTTTTTTGACCTTCCCAATAAATACTTTGGAGGAATGTCAACCCCGAGAGTTGATGTATATCAAACGGAAAAGGATGTCATTGTCAAGGCGGAAATACCTGGAGTTTCAAAAGAAGATTTAAATCTCTATGTCGATGAAAACTCTATCAGGTTATCCGGTCAGACAAGAAAGGAAAATGAGTTTAAGGAGGAAAATGCCTATAGAACCGAAAGGGTTTACGGCAGTTTTTCCCGGGTTATTCCCTTGCCGGCAGAAGTAAAGTCTGAAGAAACAAAAGCAGAGTATAAGGATGGAATACTTACCATTCGTGTACCAAAGATGCAGCCATCCAGGCCAAAAGGAAGAAGGATCGATATACAGTAAAAAATACACTTTATAATGCTGACTGCAAGGTCAGCATTTTTTTCGTTTTAGCTTTAATACAGTCATTTATTACCCGTCGCCTCATAACATTGTTTATATTGCTTTAATAAGGTTAATTTTCCATGTATAATAACATAAAGGTCCTATGTTCCAGTTAAAATGCAGCAAAATCTTAGATGATAGGTGTATATGGTTATGTATGGTAAACAAGCCTTATCGGGGGTAATTGAACGAATAACCTATGTAAACCACGAGAATGGATATACAGTAGCCAAGTTGAAAAGCAAGGGTTATTATGATCTGATCACCATTGTGGGGAATTTGCCTTCTGTTCACGTAGGCGCAATTGTAGCATTGGAAGGTGAATGGAAAGTGGATTCAAAATATGGAAGGCAATTTGTTGTTTCCTCCTTTGAAGAAAAGCTACCTGCCACCGTTGCCGGAATAGAAAAGTATCTGGGCAGCGGTCTTATAAAGGGGATTGGCCCGGTAAATGCAAAAAGGATTGTTAGGAAATTCAAGGAAGAAACTCTAAGAGTAATAGAGGAGGAAACAGAACGGCTTCTTGAGGTAGAAGGAATAGGTCCCAAGCGAATTGAGATGATAAGAACAGCCTGGGAGGAGCAGAAGGAAGTTAAAAATATTATGATTTTTCTTCAATCCCATGGTGTTTCCACTGCTTATGGCGTAAAAATCTATAAGACATACGGTAATGACAGCATAAAGGTGGTACAGGAAAATCCCTATCAACTGGCTGATGATATTTGGGGCATAGGTTTTCGGACTGCCGATCGGATAGCTCAGAACCTTGGTTATGATAATAAGTCATATCAAAGAATCCGTTCTGGTATAATGTATGTTCTGAATCAATTATCCAATGAAGGCCACTGCTTTGCATATGGCGATCAATTGATGAAGGAGGCAAACAAGCTGCTGGAGGTAGAACAAGAACGGATAGGAGCAGCTGTACAGGAGATGCTCAAGGAAGGCTCCTTGATTTCCGAAAATGAAGATGTCCTGTACCTGCCTGTTTTTTATCACAGCGAAGTGGGGGTTGCCAGAAGAATAAAAAGAATTGTGGAAACAGATTCAATTTTTATACATAATGATGTGGATCAATTGTTGGTATCAATAGAAAAGAAAAACAGGGTCCGATATGATGAAATTCAGAGGAAGGCTATTATAAAGGCAGGTTCCAGTAAGTTTACTGTCCTGACCGGAGGACCGGGCACCGGCAAGACATTCACTACCCTGGGTATGATTTCCCTTTATAAAATGCTGGGAGCTAAAATCCTGCTGGCAGCTCCCACCGGCAGAGCGGCCAAGCGCATGTCCGAAGTAACGGGTCTGGAGGCTAAGACCATTCATCGGCTTCTGGAATATAAGCCAGCTCAGGGGTACACGGTAAATGAAGATAATCCCCTTAAGTGTGATGTATTGATTTTGGATGAGGTTTCCATGGTGGATCTGGTTCTCATGTACAATTTATTGAAGGCTGTTCCCGATGAGGCGATTGTTATCCTGGTAGGGGATATAGATCAGCTTCCATCTGTAGGTGCCGGAAATGTACTTAGGGATATTATAGATTCGGAAGCTGTGGAAGTAGTGAGACTTACAACTATCTTCCGCCAAGCCCAGGGCAGTATGATAATCACCAATGCCCACAGGGTGAATCAGGGCAAATCACTTTGGTACACTGGTTCCAGAAACAGAGACTTTTTCTTTATAGAGGAAGAAGACCCGGAAAAGGCGGCAGAGACTATAGTTACACTGGTAGCAAAAAGATTGCCCAATTATTATAAAGTTGATCCGGTGCGGGATATTCAGGTGCTTTGCCCCATGCTCAGGGGTACAACAGGTGCCCACAACATAAATTTATTGCTACAGCAAAAACTTGCATCCAAGGATTGCTTTATTAAATATGGAGGCACTACATATTATATCGGCGATAAGGTAATGCAAATTAAAAATAATTATGATAAAAATGTTTTCAATGGTGATATAGGATTCATTGAGACTATTGATCAAGAAGATCGTACAATTACAATATCAATGGATGAAAGAAAAGTTGAATACGATTATACTGAACTGGATGAAATAATTCTGGCCTATGCGTCAACAGTGCACAAAAGCCAGGGCAGCGAGTACCCTATTGTAGTTGCTCCCTTATCAACCCAGCATTATATGATGCTTCAGAGAAACCTTCTATACACCTGTATTACAAGGGCGAAAAAGGTATTCGTGCTGATAGGAACTAAACAGGCAGCTGCCATGGCTATCCGGAATAATAAAATTGCCAGGAGAAACACCATGCTGGCAGAGCGTATCAGGAACTTAGAACTCCCTTCCATTGTAGAATTTAATTGACAAGGCACAGGAAGCCATCATAAATATCAAAGCTCCCCCAATAAATACAAGGAAAAATTGAATTTTATCTACACCACTCAAAAAGCTGGTTACTGCCTGAAAGATTGCATGGGGTACTTCGCTGTTCATAATTCCAAAGAGAGTCATAACTACAAAGAAGAAAACAAAGAACAGGATAAAACTGATAATTCTGGCCTTAATATAGCCTACTTTGAAGTAAACAGGATAGTATATGCTGTTCATTACCATAATGCCAGCAAAGGCTGTAGCCAGGTCTTCTAAAGTAATAGAAGGAATATTGATGGGTACAGGGATGAAACTTAGAATCAAGGAGAATGCCATGTATCCAAGAACAGCCATAAAACCATAGACGATGATGGATAAATATTTTGATACAACGATTTCCCTGCGGCTAATTGGAAAACTGTTCATAGCAATGTCCGAACCGGACTTTTCCTCATGGTTGCTGGCTGTTGCAACTAGTTGATAGGTAACGGCTATTACTATAGCAGTAAAAGCACCTGCTCCAAGGTTTTGAAAGCCAAAAATGAATAATATGATATACAAGCCTAGAAATGCTAGGGTTCTCTTTTGAATAAGTATATCCTTCAATATAAGATTAAGCATTATCATTCTCCTTTCTTGTATAGAACAGCATGATATCTTCCAGATTAGGCTTTTCCACTACCGCTCCTGCTTTTACAAAAGCATGTGCTGCTTTTCTTCCTTTAGCCAGAGCTTCAAAACCGTAATTGTTTTTTCTGATACCTATGAGGCTGTTTCTTAGATTTGTATCCAGAAGGGATAACCTGCCTTTCACCATTGAATGTTCTTCTACCAATTCATCCTTGGTTTTATTAAAAAGGATTTCTCCCTTGTATATCATGATAATATAATCGGCAATTCGATCCAGATCGGATGTAATATGGGTGGAGAAAAACACGCCCTTATTCTCATCTTGAATAACATTGTACAGAATATCCAGAATCTCACTTCTCACTACTGGGTCCAAGCCGGAAGTAGGTTCATCCATAATCAGGAGATCTGCATGGTGGGAGAGGGCAATGGCCAGTGAGAATTTTACTTTCATGCCACGGGACAGTTCCTTAATTTTTTTGTTCAGAGGCAGTCCAAAGTCCTTAATGTAGCTCTTAAACTTCTTCTCATCCCACTTAATGTACATAGGTGCAATGATACGTTTCATTTCCTCTACTGTCAGCTCTTCATAAAAGTGGTTTTCATCATAGACGAACCCAATGCGATTTTTAATCTTTTTTTCATGCTTTATGTGGTCCAAGCCAAATACATTAATTTCGCCGCTATCCTTTTTCAAGAGATTCATAATTAACTTTATTGTAGTGGTTTTACCGGAACCATTCGGTCCAATAAATCCTGTTATAAAGCCCTTTGGAAGCGCAAAACTTATGTTGTTTAATGAAAAATCCTGAAAACATTTATTTAGATTTTTAACCTCTAATATACTTTGCATTCTTATGCCTCCTCAAAGAAAAATTTCAACATTTCTTCCAATTCGTTTAAGGTCAGCTGTGCTGACTTGGCTGCTATAACCGCTTCAGACAACTTTTCCTCTACAATCTTAATGCGACTCTCCCGTAGTAATTCCTTATTCTGAGCAGCAACATATGAACCCTTTCCGGCGATAGTTACAATAAAGCCTTCCTTTTCCAGTTCATCATAGGCACGTTTTGTAGTTATAACACTTATGTGAAGCTCCTTTGCAAGGCTTCGAATGGAGGGCAGGGGTTCGGATTCTTCCAACAGGCCTTTCATGATATGATCTTTAACCTGTTCAATAATCTGCTCATAGATAGGTTTGTCGCTTGTGTTGGATATAGTTATGTTCAAGTATATAATCACTCCTTACAGATCATACTGTTAATATACAGTATATACAGTTGTCGGTTAAATGTCAAGAAGGTTTTCCTTAGACAGGTTTTTATTTCCAGCTGGCAAGATTCTGCATTTCAATGATATAATAAAAAGAAAAAATAACAAAAATGACCATCCATAAAGGGAGGCACGCAGGATGAAGCACAATTTAATCTTAACATATGATATTGGTACCACTGGAAACAAATGTACAGTTTTCAACAGTCTAGGACAGGAAGTAATGGCTAGTATCGTATCCTATGATACTATTTTCCCAAAACCCGGATGGTCGGAACAGAATCCCCATGATTTCTGGCATAGTGTTGTAACTGGTACAAAACAACTGATTGAAAAAGGGTTAAATCCAAAGGAAGTTGCAGTAATAGGGCTTTCCGGACATATGAATGGATGCATTCCTTTGGATGAGAATGGAGACGTATTATACAATAATATTATTCACTCGGACAGCAGGACAGAGCCTCAATGCAATTTTATCAGGGAGTGTATTGATGATGAGTCCTACTATCGAATTACAGGAAACCGGCTGGATCCCCATTATACCCTGCCAAAGGTGTTATGGCTGAAGCAGCATCATCCCGACATTTATAAAAACACCAGATACTTCATCAACACCAAGGATTATATTTCATATTGTTTAACCGGGAAAATGGGGATTACAGATTACTCAGATGCTTCTCTTACATGTATGCTGGATCTGCACAAGGGAGAATGGGCATATGATCTCCTTAAATCCTTGGATGTGGACCGGAATAAACTGCCTGAGCTGCGCTGCTCATATGAAGTTGCAGGAACCTTATCCAAAGAAGCTGCAGATGTACTGGGACTGGTGGAGGGCACACCAGTAACAGTAGGTGGGGGAGATGGTGCCTGCGCTACCAGGGGTTCAGGTGTTAAAACAGTAGGAGACGCTTATAATAACTTTGGAAGCAGCGCCTGGATTGCTGCCTTAAACCATGCTCCAGTCATTGATAAAGCAGCCAGGATATTTAACTTCTTTGACCTAAATGGAAAAGATATGGTAGTATGCGGAACAGTTCAAACCGCTGCTGCGGCCTATAATTGGGCTGTGGATATTCTGGGTAGGGCAAGTGAAGAGGAATCAGAAAATGGGAAATCCTCCAGTCGGAATATCTTCGATAAAATGGAATCTATGGCCCGCTCATCTTCTATTGGAGCTAATGGCATGTTCTTTCTTCCATATTTGATGGGTGAGCGCACTCCCCTATGGGATCCAAATACCCGCGGGGCTTTCATTGGTTTTACATTGTTTCATGATCGAAGTGATATGATCCGTTCTGTTTATGAGGGGATTGCTTATGCTTTGAGGACAGTATTGGATGTTTACACAGAAAACCAACTGAACTTTAATGACATGATTCTAATAGGCGGTGGTGCAAAAAGCAGATTATGGACTGAAATGCTGTGCCATATTTATAATCTGCCCGTTAAGCTGCATCCTACTCCAGGGGTGGCTACTTCACTAGGTGCTGCTATTGCAGCAGGAATTGGCGTAGGTATATTCAATGATTTTGAAACAGCTGTGGATTTAAATTTTGAAACACAATATGTACCAGACCCTGTTCAGCATGAGGAGTATGAAAGATTCTATAATATTTATCGATCCATCTATTCAAACATAAAACCAGTATACGATAAAATTGCGGAATTATAGATTACACTAATAAGGAGCAATCCATATGAAAAGATATAAAAGAAGTTTTGCCAGTGATAACAACAGCATTGTTCATCCAAAGATAATGGAAGCCTTACAGGAGGTCAATGAAAGTCATGTGTTGTCCTACGGTGCGGACCCTTATACGGAATCTGCCCAGAATCGGTTCAAGGAGGTTTTAGGGCAAGATTGTGAGGTTTACTTTGTATTCAACGGCACTGGCGCAAATGTGACTGGCCTTGCTGCTATGACAAAGCCCCATCAAGCTGTTCTATGCACCGAAAATGCTCACATATATGTGGATGAGTGTGGAGCTGTAGAGCGATTTGTAGGTTGCAGGCTTTTGCCCCTGCCCACCATGGACGGTAAACTTAGGCCGGAGTTAATTAGTACAACTTTAGATGCTTTGGGTAATCAACACCATTCTCAGCCAGGAATTGTTTCCATCACCCAAAGCACGGAACTGGGAACTGTGTATTCTATTGAAGAACTTAAGCATCTGGTGGAATATGCCCATTCAAAAAATCTGTTGGTTCATATGGACGGAGCCAGAATAGCCAATGCAGCGGCCTTCCTTGGAGTTTCACTTAAAGAAGTTACTGCTGATACGGGAATTGATGTATTATCTTTTGGTGGAACTAAGAACGGTTTGATGTTTGGAGAAGCTGTAGTATTTTTTAACAGACAATTGGCAGAGAGCTATAAATATATTCGCAAACAGGGCACTCAATTAGCCTCAAAAATGCGCTATATTGCAGTGCAATTTGAAACTTTGCTGTCTGATGGGCTTTGGCTGGATAATGCAAAGAAAGCCAATGCCATGGCAGCTTTACTGGCCCAAGAAGCTGAAAAGATTCCGGGATTGAAAATCACTCAGCCAGTACAATCAAATGGCGTATTTGTTTCCATGCCAAAGGAAGCAGCTGAACGGTTGCAGCAACAGTATTTCTTCTACCCATGGAATGAGGAAAATGAAGAATATCGCTGGATGACATCCTTTGACATGGAAGAGGAAGATGTAGTGGAATTTATTACAGCAGTTAAGGCTGTAATGAATGAAGTCAATTAACAGTAAACATTAAAATATACAAAAATGGGAGGCGTTTGTCTAATTACAAACGTCTCCCATGCTTTTATCTTTTGTAACAATGTTAGTTAACTTAGATCTTGTTGTTACAACCTAAAACATTAACAATCTTGTGACGAACTAATTCTTTAATTGCTTCTCTTGCTGGTTTGAGATATTGTCTGGGATCAAAGTCTCCAGGATTTTCTCCAAAATGCTTACGAATACTTGCTGTCATAGCCAATCGCAGGTCTGAGTCAATATTGATTTTGCATACTGCCATGGAAGCTGCTTTTCTCAGCATATCTTCGGGAACACCTTGTGCACCAGGCATGTCTCCGCCGTACTTGTTGATAGTTTCAACAAACTCAGGTACAACTGAGGAGGCACCGTGTAAAACGATGGGGAAACCAGGCACTAATTTACCTATTTCTTCTAGAATATCAAAGCGAAGCTTTGCTTCTCCTTTGAACTTGTATGCTCCGTGGCTGGTACCAATGGCTATTGCCAGGGAATCCACGCCTGTTCTTTCAACGAATTCCTGTACCTGTTCTGGTCTGGTATAGCTGGCGTCTTCTTCACTAACATTTACGTCATCTTCTATGCCTGCCAGTCGGCCTAGCTCACCTTCCACCACTACTCCTCTGTCATGAGCATAGTCAACAACCTGTTTGGTAAGCCTAATATTTTCCTCGAAGTCATGTTTGGAACCATCTATCATAACCGAGGTAAATCCGCCGTCAATGCAGGCTTTACAGATCTCAAAGTCTTCACCGTGGTCAAGATGAAGAACGATGGGCAGATCGGTATCCTCTAATGCGGCTTCAACCAATTTCATAAGATATGTATGTTTGGCATATCTCCTGGCACCTGCAGATACTTGAAGAATCAAGGGAGCACGTTCTTCCTTGGCAGCTTCAGTAATGCCTTGGACAATTTCCATATTATTAACGTTAAATGCACCAATAGCATAACCGCCTTCATATGCTTTTCTGAACATTTCAGTAGATGTAACAAGAGGCATTATTATATCACTCCTTTAAAAGTTTACATTAGTATGTGGTTTTTTTATCATAATTATTGTATCAGATAAAATCGAAAAAGCAAGTTATATTTACCATATTGCGTATATTATCAAAATTCCTAATTATAATTAATTTTCTTTTGTTCATATAGTATTATATAGCAATCGTCAACCTGATTAACAATTTAGATTGACAATTAAAACGTGTTGCCCTATAATTAGACGAAAATTGTTATTAAATAAACTGAATTGCATGAGCTTATACTGACTTCAAAATGCAAGAACAGTGCATATGTTGGTGAAGAGGGGAGTTACAATGAAAACGAGAAATTTGGTATTAATTGCATTATTTGCAGCATTAACAGCTATTGGGGGCTTTTTGAATATTCCCACTCCTGCCGTGCCTTTTTCCTTGCAGTTTTTATTCTGTGCCTACGCAGGGGTATTTTTAGGATCCAGGAATGCATTGCTGTCCCAATTATTGTACCTGGCAATAGGCTTGGCTGGCTTGCCTATTTTCACAAAAGGTGGAGGAGTAGGCTATGTATTGCAGCCCAGTTTTGGATTCTTGCTGGGTTTTGCTGTTTGCGCCTTTATCATTGGTTACATAGTTGAACGATCTTCCAAGCCTGGAATTTTTAGAATATCCATTGCTGTATTATTGGGGCTGTTGTCTACTTATATAATAGGTACAATTTACTTATACTTTATTGTTAATTTTATGGCTGCACCAGGAAATGAAATCAATTTCGGCACAGCCATCGCCTGGGGTGTTACACCATTTATTGTTTTTGATTTGATAAAAGTTGCAATAGTCTCCATAACCAGCTTGAAAACCCTGCCTGTACTTCGTAAATTCCTCTAAACATTACAGGCTGTTTCGTACTAATAAAAGTATTTTCAATTTGTTAAAAGGAGCAGTTTGAGGAAGAAAAATAGGAAATTGATTTTTGCTCACGTTTTCTATATAATGTACATTATTAAAAGTACCCGCATTACGAGATTTTTTGCAAATTTAAATACCTTACTGATCCAGCTTGAGAATTTACTCGTAAAAAAGGTTAGACTTAAACTAATACTAGGGCAAAACCAATTTACTATAAAGGAGTATGAATTGTGAAAGACGCAGCGTTCAAAACCATAAGAGATATATACAGGCAGCCTGGTGAACATTTTAATAAATCCATCAACCTGTCCGGATGGATTCGCAGCAATCGAAATTCCAAGGCTTTTGGGTTCATTGAGCTCAATGACGGAACTTTTTTCAAAAACTTGCAGGTTGTCTATGAAGAGGAAAGTTTAAATAATTTTAAGGAAATTGCCAAGCTGGGGGTTGGAACAGCTATTCTAGTAAAGGGTACCCTGGTGGAAACACCTAATGCCAAGCAGCCCTTTGAAATCAAAGCGGAAGGCATAAAGGTGGAAGGTCATAGTCCATCTGATTATCCTTTACAGAAAAAACGCCATAGTTTTGAGTTTCTTAGATCTATTGCCCATTTGCGTCCCAGAACCAATACTTTTTCTGCGGTGTTTCGTGTAAGATCCCTTTTATCATACGCTATACATAAGTTTTTTCAGGAAAGGGATTTTGTGTACGTCCATACACCAATTATAACCGGTAGTGATGCGGAAGGCGCTGGTGAAATGTTCCAGGTTACCACCTTTGATCTGAAGAATGTACCTGTTACTGAGCAGGGAAAGATAGACTTCAAGGAAGATTTCTTTGGGCGAGAAACCAATCTCACAGTAAGCGGTCAACTTAATGCTGAAGCCTATGCATTGGCATTTAGAAACGTATATACATTTGGTCCCACCTTCCGGGCAGAGAATTCCAACACGGCACGTCATGCTGCAGAATTCTGGATGATTGAGCCCGAAATAGCCTTTGCCGACTTGGAGGATAATATGGTCTTGGCAGAGGAAATGATAAAATATATATTTGATTATGTATTGCAGCATGCTCCGGAAGAAATGGAGTTCTTTGATAAATTTATAGACAAGGGTTTGCTTGATCGACTAAACAATGTAATAGATTCGGAGTTTGGTCGTATTACCTATACGGATGCTGTTGAAATCCTTATTAAGAATAATGATAAGTTTAACTATAAGGTTGAATGGGGAACAGATCTACAAACAGAGCATGAACGGTATCTAACAGAAAAAGTCTTTAATAAACCGGTTTTTGTTACAGATTATCCCAAGGAAATTAAAGCTTTCTACATGAGATTGAATGAGGATAACAAAACCGTGGCAGCAATGGATTTACTGGTGCCTGGTATAGGAGAAATTATTGGAGGCAGTCAGAGAGAAGAACGTCTGGAGCTGCTTGACGCCAGAATTCGGGAATTGGGTATGAAAGTAGAAGATTACTGGTGGTATCGTGATTTGAGAAAATACGGCGGTACTAAACATGCTGGTTTTGGATTAGGATTTGAGAGAGCTATTATGTATATGACGGGTATGAGTAATATCCGTGATGTGATTCCATTCCCAAGAACACCTAATTCTGCGGAGTTTTGATTAGAGAGGGGACATAAGGTTAATGGCAACTTACAAAACAGAGGGAGTATGCTCCAGTGTTATTGAATTTGAAGTCAAAGACGATGTTTTACAATCTGTAAAGTTTGAAAATGGTTGTGATGGAAATTTGGAAGCAATTAGTCGTCTGGTGGAAGGTATGAAGGTTGAGGATGTTATAAAAAAACTAAAAGGCATTCGCTGCCAGGGGAATACCTCCTGCCCGGATCAATTTGCCAAGGCATTGGAAGCTAACCGTTAACAGTAGATTTTAAGCCCGTCCTGAACAGGACGGGCTTTTATTAACCTGCCCTGTATTAACCGATTAAGCAGTTGTGGGATATGTTGATTTTCAAATATGTATATGATAGTATGAATATGAGTCAAAATGATATTTTATTTGACATACAAACTCTTTGACGGGGGTGCATAAATATGAAAACGAAGGCAGTACGACTATACGGTAAAAATGATCTACGATTAGAAGAATTTGATCTTCCCGAAATGCAGGAGGACGAAATATTAGCGCATATAGTATCAGATTCTATTTGTATGTCTTCCTATAAAGCAGCAATACAGGGACCTGATCACAAGAGAGTTCCCAAGAACATAGATCAAAAGCCGGTTATTATCGGCCATGAGTTTTGTGGAGAAATTCTCAAGGTAGGGAAGAAGTGGCAGGATAAATTTCGCCCAGGTCAGAAGTTTACAGTACAACCTGCATTGAGCCAAAAGCATGACCCTCATACAGCGCCAGGATATTCCTACCAATACATTGGTGGAAGTGCAACCTATGTTGTTATTCCTAATGAGGTTATGGAAATGGATTGCTTGCTGCCATATGAAGGGGAATCCTTTTATTATGGTTCGCTGGCTGAACCCATATCCTGTATTGTAGGTGCCTTCAGATCTACATATCATCACAAAGCACCGGGCAGCTACGAACATGAAATGGGTGTAGTTGCAGGGGGAAACATGGCTATTCTGGCAGGAGTAGGTCCAATGGGGCTGGGAGCAATTGATTATGCCCTGCACAACGAAAGAAAACCAAGACTTCTTGTAGTAACTGATATTGATGAGGAAAGGCTGGCACGGGCAGCTTCCATTTACACAGTAGAAGATGCAGCAAAAAATGGTGTGAAATTGGTTTATGTCAATACTTCTACACCAGATAAAAATGCTGATTATCTAATGAGCTTAACTGATGGAAAAGGATACAATGATGTTTTTGTTTTTGCACCAGTTAGATCAGTTGTTGAAATGGGTGATCAAATCCTGGGCTATGACGGTTGCCTAAACTTTTTTGCTGGCCCCAACGATCCTAAATTCACGGCTAATTTTAATTTCTATAATGTACACTACAGTTCTACTCACATAGTAGGCTCTAGCGGCGGCAATACTGAAGATTTAAGAATATCCCTGGACATGATGGAAAAAGGCTTAATTAATCCAGTCTCTATGATAACCCATGTGGGAGGTCTAAACAGTGTTGCGGAAACTACATTAAACCTTCCCAATATTCCAGGCGGCAAAAAATTGATATATACTAATATTGACATGGAACTGACAGCAATTAAAGATTTTCGAGAAAAAGGAAAGACCGATCCATTTTTTGCCGAGCTGGCCGACATAGTAGAAAGAAACAATGGATTATGGTGTGACGAAGCAGAAAAATATCTGTTGGCAAACTCCAAGCCTATTTAGTTTGGCGGAACCGATGGATGGCAGTATTCCGGAATACGGATTATGGCCATCCTTTTCATCGTATGGAATTGATTTTTATACAGATAAAGGTGTACAATGGTAATATTAAGATAGAGATTTAATTTAGTAAATGAAATTGTAATTACAATTTCAAAATATACTATCAATTTTAAGGAAGGTAAGGAGTGGTCAAATGGCAGAACCGATTATTATGCCTAAGCAAGGTCAATCGGTGGAGAGCTGTATTATCTCCCAATGGCACAAGAAAAAGGGTGACAAGGTGTCTAAAGGCGACATTTTGTTTTCCTATGAGACCGATAAGGCCAGCTTTGATGAAGAATCGCCGGTTGACGGAATTCTTCTGGACGTATTTTTTGAAGAAGGCGATGATGTTCCCTGTCTCCTCAATGTATGTGTAGTTGGACAGGAGGGAGAGAGTACAGAGGAATTCAGACCCAAACTGGATGATGTTGAAGAACCTGCAGTGCAGGAAGAGGATACAAACAAGGATGTTTCCGACAAAGCTGCTGATACTCCAAAGGTGGCAGAAGCTGCACCGGTGGAAACTACTGCAGTTACCCAACTTGCTGATACAACAGATATTAAAATCTCACCCAGAGCAAGGAACCTTGCTGAAAAACTGGGGGTAGATATTCGTTATGCTTCACCATCAGGCCCTTATGGCAGAATTATAGAACAGGATATTATTGCATTGCGTGATGCAGGCCATATGTTGACACCAGCCGCACAGGCAGCAGCGACAGCAGGTATTCCCGGCGGTGTTACCGGTAGCGGTCTGGGTGGAAGAATCACAACTGGTGATCTTAAGACACCTGTATCCGCAGGAGCTCCTGCAACTGCCACAGTAGAACAAACTGGTGGTTCCTCTGAAGATTGGCTGGTACTTGAACCCTTGTATGAAGAGGTTAAGATATCCAATATCCGTAAAGTTATTGCAAAGGCAATGCATCAATCCCTGGCTACAACAGCACAGCTTACATTAAACAGCTCATTTGATGCAAGCGAACTTTTGGCTTATCGTAAAAAACTTAAGGCAGCTCAAGAAAGACTGGGTCTTGAAAATATTACCCTAAACGACATGATTTTGTTTGCTGTCTCCCGTACATTGCTTAACTATAGAGACTTAAACGCACATTTCCTCGGCGATACTGTTCGCTATTTCAGTAATGTTAACCTGGGCATGGCTGTGGATACAGAGCGGGGTCTAATGGTTCCTACCATATTCAGTGCAGACAGACTTCCTCTAAACGAAATTGCCCGTCGTGCAAAGCAACTGGCTGAAGAATGTAAAACTGGTTCCATCAACCCGGATATGCTTCAAAATGGAAGCTTTACTATAACCAATCTTGGCACATTGGATATTGAAAGCTTTACACCTGTTTTGAACCCACCTCAAACCGGTATCTTAGGTGTGGGTAACATTGTACAGCGTGCCCGTGAAGTGGATGGCGAACTTGAATTCTATCCAGCTATGGGCTTGTCTTTAACCTTTGACCACAGAGCTATTGACGGAGCACCGGCAGCCCGGTTCTTAAAGGAATTAAAGACCAATCTGGAAAACTTCAGCGTATTACTTACGAGGTGAGAAAAATGGTTTATGAATTAATTGTAATCGGAGGTGGACCGGCGGGATATTTAGCTGCTGAACGGGCAGGCCAGGCTGGTTTATCCACCCTCTTATTTGAAAAGAGATCTTTGGGCGGCGTTTGTCTGAATGAAGGCTGCATCCCCAGTAAAGCCCTGCTCTATTCAGCAAAGATAGCTGATAATGCCAGAGATGGGGCAAAATATGGTGTTGATGCCAGTGGAGTAGCACTCAATCACCCAGCGGTAATCAAGAGAAAGAACAAGGTGGTTCGCAATCTGGTTTCCGGTGTAAAAGCTAAAATGAAAAAAAATAAGGTAACTGTAGTAGAAGACACAGCTTATATTACAGGCCGGAGTGCAGAAGGTTATCAGGTAAAAGCAGGCGACACCATTTACACAGGACGCAGGCTGTTAATTGCTTCCGGTTCCGTTCCTATCATGCCTCCCATTCCCGGCGTGAAAGAAGGAGTGGAAACAGGTTTTGTAATAACCAACCGTGAGATTCTTGACCTGGACCAAGTCCCTGAAAAAATGGTGATTGTTGGCGGCGGCGTTATTGGCTTAGAAATGGCCAGTTACTATAAATCTGCCGGCAGCCAGGTAACAGTTATTGAAATGCTGGATCATATTGCCGGGCCTACTGATTCAGAAATATCTGAAATCTTACTTAGGAATTATGAGAAAAAGGGTATCCGCTTCATGCTGAACTCTAAAGTTACTAAAGTAGAAAATAATGCTGTGGTATACGAATCCAACGGACAAACACACAGGGTTGAAGCGGACAAGGTATTGATGAGCATTGGCAGAAGACCTGCTACAGAAGGGCTAGGGCTTGAAAACATTGGAGTTGAGCTGGATAGAGGCAGAATTAAGGTAGATGATAAGTGCCAGACCAATGTACCTGGTGTTTATGCAGCAGGTGATGTAAACGGCAAATCTATGTTAGCCCATACAGCTTATCGTGAATCAGAAGTAGCAGTTAATAATATGTTGGGCAAAAAAGATACCATGCGATACAATGCCATTGCTTCGGTTATCTATACTAATCCGGAAGTTGCCGGGGTAGGTGAAACGGAGCAAACTGCAGCAGAAAAAGGTATTGAATTTGAAACAGCCAAACTGCCCATGATGTACAGTGGCAGATATATGGCTGAAAACGAAGGGGGAGACGGGATCTGTAAGATCCTGATCGATAAGGATCAGAGAAAATTAATTGGCGTTCATATGATTGGTAACTATTCTTCCGAAATCATATACGGTGCCGCCCTCATGATAGAAATGGAATTACGGGTGGATGACGTCAAGGAATTAGTATTCCCCCATCCGACAGTGAGTGAAATAATACGAGAAACAATATTTGAATTATAGAAAGTGAGGCGCAAGTCATGCCAAAATCCCAATTTGTTGATCCCGCAGAGGTTAGAAAGAGCGGTTATATTAAATTTAATGACATTCCGGTAAACCAATACAACAAAACTATTGAAGAGGAAAAGGCCAATTTCTCCACAGAGGATTTCCTCCGAATCTATCGTGACATGGTGATAATTCGAGAATTTGAAACCATGCTTAATGATATTAAAACCACCGGAGAGTATAATGGAGTTAAATACAATTATCCGGGACCGGCACACCTGTCCATTGGTCAGGAAGCTTCAGCAGTAGGCCAGGCTTATATCCTGGATAAGGATGACTTTATCTTTGGTTCCCATAGAAGCCATGGAGAGATTCTTGCTAAAGGTCTATCCGTTATTGAAAAGCTCAGCGACGATGAGCTCATGGAAATCATGGAGGGCTACTTTGACGGGGCTATTCTCCGCGTAATTGAAGGAAAACAAAAGGATAAGAATAATGTAAAGGAACTGGCTGTTGATTTTCTATTGTATGGAACCCTGGCAGAAATCTTCGGTCGTGAAACCGGATTCCATAAAGGCCTTGGCGGATCCATGCATGCCTTCTTTACACCCTTTGGTATTTATCCCAACAATGCTATCGTAGGTGGTTCAGCAGATATTTCTGTAGGTGCTGCCCTGTTTAAGAAAGTTAATCAGAAAAAGGGTATCGTCATTGCCAACATTGGTGATGGTTCTCTTGGTTGCGGACCGGTATGGGAAGCTATCTGTCTTGCTACCATGGATCAGTATAAAAAGCTTTGGGATGAGCCCTATAGAGGCGGACTGCCATTGATATTCAACTTCTACAATAACCAATATGGTATGGGCGGCCAGACAGCCGGCGAAACCATGGGCTATGAAATGCTTGCAAGACTAGGTGCCGGCGTCAACCCCGAGCAGATGCATGCCGAAAGAGTAGATGGATACAATCCTCTGGCTGTCATCGATGTTATGAAGAGAAAGAAAAAGATTCTGGAAGAGAAAAACGGTCCGGTTCTGCTGGATACTATTACCTATCGTTTCAGCGGTCATTCTCCATCGGATGCTTCCACCTACCGCACTAAGGAAGAAATGGAAGCCTGGATGGAAATCGACTCTATTCCTTCCTTCCGCAAGAATCTGATAGAAGCCAAAGTTGCTAAGGATGACAAATTTGATGAAATTGTAGCAACAACTAAAGAACTGATAAGTAAGGTATACAATCTGTCCATCGATGAAAAAGTTTCACCCAGAATGAACCTGAATGTTAATCCGGATCAGATTGCAGATTTGATGTTCTCCAATGAAAAAATAGAAAAAATGGATGATCGTGAACCTGAGGTTCTCATGCCCAAGGAAGAGAATCCCAGAGTTAAACAGATCAGCAGAAAGGTCCGTACCGCGTATAAGGATGGCAAGCCTGTACCTGCCAACAGAGTATACAACTTACGTGACGGTATATTCGAAGCTTTGATTGAAAGATTCTATACCGATCCAACATTGATCACCTACGGAGAAGACGTAAGAGACTGGGGTGGAGCCTTTGCAGTATACAGAGGTTTAACTGAAGCTCTTCCCTACCAAAGGCTGTTTAACTCCCCCATATCTGAAGCTGCCATTGTTGGCTCAGCAGTTGGTTATGGAATGTCCGGCGGCAGAGCTGTAGTAGAATTAATGTATTGTGACTTCCTGGGTCGTGCCGGTGACGAGGTATTTAACCAAATGTCAAAATGGCAATCTATGAGCGCTGGTGTACTAAAAATGCCGGTTGTCCTAAGGGTATCAGTAGGTTCTAAATACGGCGCACAGCACTCTCAGGATTGGACCTCCCTATGCACCCATATACCTGGGCTGAAGGTAGTATTCCCTGCTACTCCGTATGATGCCAAGGGCTTAATGAACAGTGCATTGGTAGGAACTGACCCTGTTGTATTCTTCGAAAGCCAGAGATTATACGGAATCGGAGAAGAGTTCCATGAAGGCGGCGTACCTGAAGAATACTACGAAATTCCGATTGGTGAGCCGGATATTAAGAAGGAAGGTAAGGATATAACTATTCTTACAGTAGGCGCAACCTTGTACCGTGCCTTGGATGCAG
>FZPS01000215.1_pt68 | contig 24715 bp, 20 predicted proteins | sample 1817821 | NCBI WGS metagenome assembly FZPS01 (sample SAMEA104158645, study PRJEB21678) | metagenome | place: Germany | collected 2015-04-21 | reverse complement strand
TCATCACTGGTACCCATGCTAGCCCATCCATAGCGGATAGTCTACTGGTCGATCCACAGCTTAAAGAGGATGGCGAGGTGGATGTCTTCATCACCTATACCGAGGAGTTCATTGTTTAGTTATTGGCAGATCTCCCCCAATATTTAGTATAAACTTAAGGACTTATGTAAATAATCAAAATAATACTGAATAGGGGGTTGTGAAATGACAAAATTAGAGATATATAGTCAAATTGCCGATCTAAAAGAAATTGATTATCAAAATACCCTTGCCATCGCCAGTATGATCGAGGTGCTCATCGAAAAGGGCATCATTGATAAGCATGATATCGCAAGGAAGGCGCATGAGTTGGAGCATATGATAGTGGATGATATACCCTATAGGGCAACAAAATAATATATCATGTATAAAAAGAAAGGTGGCCAATGGCCACTTAAAGTTGCTGAAAAGAAGCAGTAATTATATGAAACCCTTGAGGTTTTGTCTTATTCGCGAATTAGCAAGCCGCTTTTACCTAAAGATTCTATTAGGAAGCGGTAAAGCTATCTGAGCAGAAAGACAAACCTCAAGGGTTAATACTTTACTTTATAGCTTCTACCTTAGACCTATTCTTTTCCTTCATCCCATTATTCCTATAGGGGGATCTCCAAGGTCTCATTGAATTCTTGGGTATAGTGGATATGATTGAGCTTTAGCCGGAGCACTTCCCCCGTCCCTTCAAAGAGGATGGTCCGCCTTTTAAGGACCCCACGGTTTGTTTTTCTAAATTCTTCACTATGGGTGGCCTTTAGAGGGATGACCTCCCCATCTGCTATTAGTTCAACGCCTGGTAATAGCACACTTTCCTCGGTTTCAAAGGTGATCTCTGTTTTGCCCTCCTTGGCTTGGATGCTCAGAATTTGGATCCTTTGACCTTCCACTTCTAATTCTATCCCCTCGTGAATGGATAGGGTTTCATTTAATTTCTTATCTATGGTCAAGCCTATAATCTGAATTTTTAGATCCTCTAGGTCCTCAGGCAAAGGATCAAAGTCGTGTTTAAATCGAATCCCCTTTAGGGAAGTGGATAATTCACCACTTCGGGATTCAAGCTTTTTTCCGTTGGCGATAAGGTTGAAATCCACACTTGGCCGGACCTGGTTTCCTGTCATTGTCTCCAGGGCTAAATCTACCCGACTTGCCAGGGAGCCCCTGATCACCGTCTGGGTTTTGCTGGCCAATATACTATCAAAGTGAACTTTTTGTCCTTTTAAATGGATACTCCTATTTAACCTTTGCTTGATGTGATGTCCCATTGCTTTATGGCGATCCAACTGAAAGTTGATGGAGAACTCCTCCAACCGACCATTTACCTCCAAATACCCCTGAAATTTTAAATGCCTTTCATAGAATCTTGGAGGATCAAAGGAATGAACCCAAAGGATCCCCTTGCCATCCCTTTGAAGTTCCCCTTGACCGGAGGAGGGTGGGTAGCTTCCTAATAGACCCTTCATTTCTAAAGCGGATAGGAAGGGCATATCATCCACATCCCCTTGGGGTACTTCCAACCTATAAAAGGCGAGCAGTTGACTATCATCCACCATGATCCCATCCAGGGTAAGATTCACCCCATTGCTAAAGGTATGGGTTTTTCCAATCCTTTGCCCCTTCCCCAACTCATTTAGGTCCCTTAGGGTCTGGGACATGACCACATCATAGCCTAATATGGACTTCCCATAGTAGGCAAGTGTCTCAAAATGGTAGGTGAAGAATAGGATGAATATCAAGGATGCTACCATTGCCAGCCGGCGTAAGGGCTTCCTTCTCATTTTCCCACTATCCAGTGCCCTTCGCAATCTCCACTCCATCTCATCCGGTGCCTGTAAAGAATCAAACTTTTGCTTTTCTCTCTCTAGGGCCTCTTCTATCCTATCCATTGTATTCACCTCCCAGTCCCTTTCTTAGATTCCTAAGCCCATGATACAACCTAGATTTTACCGTTCCCAATGGCGTATTGGTGATCTCTGAGATGGTTTTATAATCGTAATCTAAAAAAAACCGCAGTCGAATGACCTCCTGCTGCTTCGCCTTTAACCGATTGATCTCCCGCTCCAAATCTATTTGATGATCCTTATCCCGGTAGGCATCCCTTGGGTCCGCCTTTTCCCAGTCTTCCAGATGTACAAGCCTTTTATTCTTCCTTATTCTATCTAAACAACAAGATACTAAGATCCTTTTACTCCAACTATAGAAGGCTTCCTCTTTTTTTAGGCTTCCTATCCTTTGGTAGAGGATTAGGATCATATCCTCGAGGGCATCCAAGGCATCCTCCTGGTTCTTCATATAGACATAGGCAAGGCGATAGTAGTCATTCTTTTGTTTCATAATCAGAGAAACAAGGGCATCCTTGTCCCCAGCCATGGCTCTTTTTATTTCCTGTACCTGCTTCTCCAATTTTTAACCTCCTATCCTACCTATAAGAGTCCTTAGGGGGGTGAAAGGTTCATTTTTTTCACCATTGAAATAAGGGATATAATACATCCCTGTACTATATCCCTCTCCTATCACTATCTACTATTGTGTCAATTCTTCTACAGGTGTACTCTCTAGTTCCTCCGCGCCTTCCAAAGAGGATGGACGAACTCCCACCGACTCCTCCAAATCGCGAAGTACATCCCGCAGCTGATCGATGTAGTCCCCATAGGCAGCCCAATCCCCCTGCCTCTGTGCCTCCTGCGCCTTCTCAAAGAGCTGGTTAGCCTCCAGGATCAGGTCGTCCATCCTATCCTTAGGTCTTACTCCCGTCCACTCACCAGGTTCTTGGTCTTCCGGATCCCCCTCCTGGTCTTCCACCTCACCAAATATTTGATTTAATCCTTCCTCAAGGCTTTCTGCCATGACAATGTCATTCTCATAGGCTACGATCACCCTTTTCACCTCAGGCAGATTTCGTTCCCCTCCTGAGGATTCCAGGTAGATCGGTTCAACGAAGAGGAGGGAGTTATCCACGGGAATGGTCAATAGATTCCCCCGTATGACGGTGGAACCCTGCTGATCTAATAGGGTTAACTCCTTGGATATATAGGCATCCTGGTCGATTCGTTTCTCAATCTGCATGGGACCATATACTAGCTTTTCTTTGGGAAACTTGTAGATCAACAATTTTCCATAGTTGTCCCCATCGTTTAACGCCGCCATCCATGAGATCATATTATCCTTTTCCCTTGGGGTATAGGGAACCATAAGGACGAATTCTTCCTCTTCCCCATCGGGCTCCTTCATAATAATATAGGTGGATTCGATGGGCTCCTCTTCCCTTCCATAGATCTGCTTAGAGATTTGCCAGACATCCTCCCCATTATAGAAGACATTGGGATTGTCTACATGGTAGGTTCGATAGATCTCACTCTGTATGTCAAACATTGTCTGGCTGTACCTGATATGGGATCGCAGCCCCTCCGGCATCTCATTAATATCCTTTAAAAGATTGGGATAGATCTTCCCGTAGGTGCTTGCAATGGGATCCTTTCTATCCACCTGATAGAAGGTCACCTCCCCATTGAAGGCATCAATGACCACCTTGATGGAGTTCCTGATGTAGTTAAAGGACCCCTGACTTACAGGTTGGGAGTATGCGTACCGATTGCTGGTGGTAAAGGCATCTATGATCCAATAGAGTTTCCCTTCATGGATCACTAGGTAGGGATCCTCATCATAGCTCAAGAAGGGAGCGATCTTCTGAACCCGCTCCATGATATTTCGATGGATTAGGATCCTACTCTCACTGCTAATATCATTGGATAGGATGAACCTTAAGGTCCCCTTATTGATGGCAAATAGGATTCGATTTAAAAAGTTTAGGGGGATCCCAGCATCTCCCTCATACAGATACTCCACATTATCATCCCCGGAGGGGTAGTCAAATTCCTTGGTTCTCGTATTGGTGATTACATAGTCATCGGTCAATTCTCCAAAATAGATTCTGGGCTGGGTGATCTCCAAATCCTTACTCCCCTGGGGCGGAATATCCTTTAGCAATAATTCAGGCTGTCCCACATGGTTCACCCTTTTAACCGGAGATACCGTAGCACCAAATCCATGGGTATATATTAAATGCTGGTTGATCCAGTTTCTAGAGTCCTCGTCAATATTGTTTTGATCCAATTCCCTTGCGGATAAAAATACCTGGGTATATTCCCCATCGATCATGTAGCGATCGATATCCACATCATTGAACTCATAGTAGCGTCGAAACCCTTGTAGGGAGTTGTACATGGATAGGGTGGGCCGGTAGTCATTGATGGGGATATTGTTAATGGTGATCTCATTGTTTTTTAAGCTTTCCGCTGTCAGATTCTGCTCCACTGGGAATTCCTTCTCTTCGATATCGGTAAGGTCGTAGGCAGCCTGAGTATAATTAATATGATTCTGGATATAGGGCCTTTCCTTCACCATCTCATTGGGGGACACGATAAAGTTATCCATCCCAATGGCAATGATATTCCCAATAAGGGTGACTATAATTAGAGCTGCCGGTCCTGCCAAGGCGAGCTTCCACCTTTTCTTATAGCCGGCGAAAATGACCAGAATAGCACTTGCCCATGCGATGACCATGAGGAATCGATACATCCAAAGGTTGACATGGATGTCGATATATCCTGCTCCATAGACCACGCCGGCTGGGGTATATAGTATGCTAAATGTCCTAAGATAGTAGCCAAAGGAGAGTAGTATAAAGAATGTGGCTGCAAGAATGGAGAATTGCTTGGATCCCAAGGATAGGAACTGTTGGGATAGCCTCTTTATATCCATATGGGGCTGGTCATCCTCTGGGAAGATCCCTTGTTTCCCCTTCAGGCTAAACATGAGGATGAAAAAAACAAAGGAAGCGATAGCAAAAAATACCAGGGCGGTTAAACCCACAGAGTATAGCTGTTCAAATAGGGGTAGTTTAAAGATATAGAAGGACATGTCCCTAGAGAATATGGGATCACTGATATTAAAGGGAGTGGCATGTAAAAACTCCAATAGATCATACCAAATAGTAAAGGTGATGATACTTGATAGGATCAGGGAAAGGATGGCCGAACCTGCAAGTACCCATCGGTTTTCCCTTCGATTCTGCTCCTTAGACCCAAAAACCATCATATTCTTATTGTAAAGTGCCTTTAAAAGGGCAAAATAAATATAGAGGATCAGGGTTAGTATAATAAAAAGTGGGATCCCCAATTTCAGTTTAGTCACAATCCCCTTCAAAAATACCTCAGTATACCCTACCTCCGAGAACCATTGGTAGTTCACAATAAAGCCGGTACTACTGTATAGAATAGCTCCAATAAGTATAAGAATTCCTATGACAATCCCTATAGATTTTTGACGATGACTCCTATATAACTTCATAATTTCCTCCTCACACTTATTCTTCTACTAAAAATCCCTTCTCCTTCAATCTATTCAGGATTTCCCTATAGACCTCCTCATTCGGCACCTCAATATTGTGAAGGTGGGTACCCTCGGTTAGAGAGGATAGGGGTTCGGCTTGAAGCCTTTCAAAGGTATGGATAAAATCATTGAGTTCCTTTCTCGAACTAATCATTAGATTTGCCTTAATCTCCCCATATACCGGATGATCCACAATCACATCAAGAACCTTTCCCCCCATATCCACAATAATAGACAGCTCTTGAAATATTTCATCGGCCTTATGCTGGCAGGGGATGGTTCTCTTTAGGGTTGGTGGGGTGGCTGAAAATGGAAAGATATATCCCTGGGGGGTTGCCAATATATTCTCACCGGTTGCCCTTAAAATGGCAATATCCTGCACGATGACTTGTCGGCTGACATTGAATAACTTCGCCAATTGGGTCCCTTTGATGGGCTGGGTTCTCCCTTGAATTACCTTTAGGATCTCCTCTCTCCTCCTATCACTGTCCATTCCCTCACCTCCAAAATACTGATCATTTTCTATTATTATAACATTTTTAAATCGGATACCATAATAAAAAGGTATCCTCACTACCATAAGGGTCTAAAACAACCAAGAATAATTTGTACCCTTTTTACCTATGATAAATCCTATGGTTATGCTAAACTATTGGAGGTAATCTCAAAGTATAAGAATGAATGGAAGTGAATAGTATGAAAAGTCATAGCATCGTTCGATTGATTAAATCTGAAGATTTGAATCACCATGGTACCCTATTCGCAGGAAGAATGGCAGAATGGTTCGTAGAGAGCACTTTCATTGCCGCTGCTGCCTACTATGGAAATCCGCAAAATATCGTTTGCGTAAAGGTGCATGGGTTTAAATTTACCACCCCTGTAAATAAGGGGGATATCATCGAGATGGAAAGCAAGGTGCTGGCAGTAGGTACAACCAGTATCCATACCTATGCTAAGGTTCGAAACATCAATGGGGGTAAGATACTCCTCGATGGATTCACCACCTTTGTGTGTGTGGACGAGAATGGTAAGAAGATGCCCCATCACTTGTCCCAGCCCATCGTGGAGACAGAGGAGGAAGAAAAGCTAGTAAAGCGTGTGCAGGAATTAATAAAACTATAGTTACCAATTACCAGTTGCCAGTTATCAGTAAAACCTATGCCTGATATTTTGTCAACTGGTTTTTTTGTATTGCACTTTTGAAGTATAAAAGTTTCAACTCTCATAGAAAAGCTAGTAGGTGAATAAAAAATGCTTTCTTTCGAAAGCATCAAAGTTGAATCTTATCTTAGAAGAAATATTATGAAAAGGTTAACTGTTCAAAGAGTGAATCGCTTTACCCTTTACTGCTAGTGCAGCTTCCTTTATCGCCTCACCTATTGTAGGATGGGCATGAACTGTACTAATGATCTCATCAATGGTAGCCTCCAGTCTCAGGGCTAATGTTCCCTCAGCAATTAAGTCTGTGGCCCTAGGCCCATATATATGAACTCCAATAATCTCATCATATCTTTGATCTGTAATAATCTTAATGAAGGTATTTTCAACCTCTTTACAAATGAGTGCCTTACCATTATTGATCAGTGGAAAAATTCCTGCTTGATATTTTATACCCTTCCTCTTTGCTTCTTCTTCAGTCAATCCTACAGAAGCGATCTCTGGTTTTGTATATACACATGCAGGAATCACATTGTATCGCATTTTTACATCAAAGCCCATAATACTCTCAGCAGCAACAACTCCTTGATCCATGGCGACATGGGCAAGCATATTCTTCCCAGTTACATCGCCGACGGCATAAATATTTGGAATGTTCGTCCTCATGGTTTCATTGACTACAATCATACCCTTGACAAGATGTAATCCTGCAGCATCTACATTTAGATCCCTGGTTACGCTTCTTCGACCTACTGAAATAAGAACCTTTTCAGCCTTAAATGTATTTGTAGCATCGTCCAGCTGAACATCAACACTTAGCCCTTCCCCATCTAATCTGATGGCAGTAACCTTAGCACTTGTGCAAATCTCTATCCCTGAACTCTCCATTTTTTCCTTTACTACATTAGCCACTTCCCTATCAATGGGTGGTAGGATGTAGGGCAACATTTCTATTATCGTCACCTGGACTCCTAAGCTGTTGAATAGTGATGCAAATTCAGTCCCAATAACGCCTCCGCCTATTATAACGATCTTTCTGGGCAACTCCGCTAAATTTAATGCCCCTGTGCTATCTATGACCCCCTCTAGGTCCGCTCCAGAGATAGGGGGAATGACGGGTTCTGATCCAGTGGCGATGATAATGTCATCGGCTTCAAGAATTATGCTACTACCATCCTGCTTTTTTACCTCTACCTGATGTTGATCAATAAAGGAAGCCCTTCCTTTTATAACTTTAACATCGTTTGCCTTTAAAAGGCCGGCAACCCCCGCTGTTAAATGGGATACTACCTCTTTTTTTCGCTGTAGCAATAAGTCCCAATTTATCTTTACCTTCCCTTGGTACTCAATGCCGAGATCCTTCCCCTGGATGATCTCCTGATAAAGATCCGCCGTATGGAGCAAGACCTTGGTGGGGATACATCCAATATTTAAACAGGTCCCACCTATTTCACCCTTCTCGATTAAAACAACCTTTGCTCCTAGCTGTGCCAAGCGTATTGCTGCAACATAACCTCCGGGGCCTCCTCCAATTACCACAACCTTTTTCTCTGGCATATTCCTTGATTCCTCCTCCGTCCTACATTAGCAATAGGTATGGATTTTCTATAACCTCTTTAAATCTAGATAAGAATTGGGCTGCCATAGCGCCATCCACTAGACGATGATCTGCAGTTAAACTGAACTGCATCATTGGTCTAACCACAACTTCTCCATCTTTGACAATGGGTTTCTCAACCATTCGATTGACTCCTAAAATAGCTACCTCTGGTTTGTTAATAATAGGAGTAAAAGAGTCTATGCCATACATGCCAATATTTGTTATAGTGAAGGTTCCACCATATAGATCATCAGGACTTAGGGATCCCTCCCTTGCATCCTTGATTTTCCGCTCCACTTCCTTGGCAATATCTAGGAGGGATTTGCTTTGAACATTTTTAATATTTGGAACCAAAAGCCCTTCCTCCACTGCTACCGCCAAACCAATATTGATATAGTGATGAATTTCGATCTCCTCTCCATCAAAGCTGGCATTTAGATAGGGAAACTCTAACAGTACATTAGAAAGTATCTTCATTAGGATATGGTTGTAGGATAATCTAACTCCTTCCTTTAGAAATGGATCCTTTAAACTTTTCCTTAAAGCCTTCAATCTGCTTATATCCGCTTCTATATTGAAGTTAACAGCAGGAATGGTATTCCAATTCTCCAACATGCGTTTTGCGATGATTTTCCTCATAGAAGTGGCTGGGACTCGCTTCACCAAGTCTTCTTGGGTTCCGTTTTGAACAGCGGCTAAAATATCCTCCTTCATAATCCTTCCATCCGCTTGAATAGAGGATGTATCCACACCGAACTCCTTCGCCATCTTTGCTGCTGTAGGAGAAATCTTCACTTTAACTTCTTCTTCGAAGCCTAATACATCCTTAGCAAGGATCCTACCATCCTCTCCGGTCCCTTGAACCTTTTCTAGCTTAACGGATCTTTCTTTGGCTAATTTCTTTGCATAGGGTGTAGCCCGTATGTACTCCCCTTCTTGTCTCTTTGCTTTTGGCACTTCCCCGGTATCTTCTTTTGTATCCTCTTTCTGAGGTAAAGCATCCTCCGGTTGAACCTCTATTAATAGGTCACTGATATCTTCCTCTTCCAAGGCAATAATCGCCAGCGGTTCTGCCACCGGTACACTTTCCCCCTCCTGAACAAAGATCTCTCGAACAATTCCATCCTGATCGGCAACTACTTCATTAGTCAGCTTATCAGTCTCTACCTCTAGAATGATGTCCCCTTTTTTTACGGGATCTCCAACATTTTTATGCCACTTTGCTACTTTCCCTTCCGACATTGTTAAACCTAACTTAGGCATTACAACTATTTTTGACATGCTCAAACCTCCTTTACTCAGCTTTAACCTTGTTCGATTACTACCCTTATAAACTTACAATCATGTACTTTTAAGTATTATTCTATAAAAGTCCTGGTAACCAAAGTGTAATTGCTGGTACATATGTGGTTAGTAGTAAAGTGATTAACCCTACTAGAAAAAATGGTATTGCAGATATTACTGCTTTTTCAAAACGTGCATTTGCAATATCGCTACCTAATAGTAACGATGCTCCAACTGGAGGTGTTAATAATCCTAAACATAGGTTGACTGTCATTACAACACCGAAAGTTACTGGATGTAACCCCGCATTTGTGGCTAATGGCACTAATACTGGTATTAAAATTAATATGGCAGCATTTGCTTCCATTAAACATCCTACAATTAACAATATGATATTAATAAGTAACAATATCAACATGCTGTTATCTGTTAACCCCAAGATTGATTGAGCAATCTTCGTAGGCAAGTTGGTTACTGTAACTAGCCAACTTAATACTTTAGATGTTGCTAAAATAAGCATGATTGTCGAAATAGAAACTGCGGCTTCCCCAAAAATCCGTTTCAAATCGTTTATTTTTATATTTTTATATACAAAAAAACCAATTAATAACGAATATACAACTGCTACAACGGATGCTTCTGTAGGAGTTACTATTCCTGAAAAAATTCCGCCAAGCACTAATACTGGCATCATTAATGCAGCAAATCCATCTTTGATCGCTTCAAATCTTTCTTTCCAAGTAGCTTTTGCTTCACATGGGTAATTATTTTTTTTAGCTTGTATAAAAACTAGTATAATGAATGTTAATCCTATTATAATACCTGGTATGACTGAAGCTAAGAACAGATCATTTACCGACATTTGTAATGCGGCACCATAAACAATTAATGTAATACTTGGAGGAATAATAGGACCTACAATAGATGCGGATGAAGCAACACCTGCTGCATAATGGTCAGGATATCCTTGTTTTTTCATAGCTGGAATAGTTATTCCCCCTATAGCTGCTACCGTAGCAACAGCTGAACCAGATATGGCAGCAAAAAACATAGATGCAACTATGGTTACAATAGGTAAACTTCCAGGAATATTACCAAGAAATGAATTGGCTACTCGAATGATTCTTTTATTTAAGCCCCCACTATTCATTAATTCCCCAGCTAAAATAAAAAATGGTATCGCTAAAAGTGGAAAAGAGTCCATTCCTGCCATCATTTTTTGAGGTATGACCATTAAAGGAAGGTTTCCATCTGCTAAAAGTGTTGTTAAAGAAGAAAGACCAAGTGAAAAGGCAATGGGTATTCCTATAAATGCAAAAACTAAAATAGTTAATATCAATAATGCCCCCATACTAACCCTCCTTTATAGTTTTTTTCGTAAAATAAGATTCAACAATAAACATTATCATAAACATGCTACCTATAGGTATTGATAAATAAACATACGACATAGGGATTCTCATGCCAGAAGATAATTGTTTATGTGTCATTATCACTAAACCAATGCCATAATAAGTTACCACTGCCAAGAAGAAAATAATCAATATATGTGCAACAATATTAGTAATTTTCCCTATATTTTGAGGCAACAAGTTTACAAAATAATCCATATTCATGTGTCTACCTCTTCTCATTGCAACAGTTGCACCTAGCATGGATAGCCAAATGAAAGCATACCTAGCTAATTCTTCTGCCCAAGGTGTGGCACTTTTAAATAGATATCTTAATATAACCTGTAAGAATAATGCGATCACCATTATAGCTAAGATTATTGCTAATATAAATAATATAACCTTCTCAACTTTATCAAAAAATAATTTTATTTTCATATACATTGAATCTGGTTTGCATGTTTAGCAATATAGCAAACCTAAACCTCCTTCCTATAGATTTTGTCATAAACTATGGTAAACCATGGAAGAAAATAGCTACAGATCAATATAATTTAAGTACCTTAGCTATAGTTAAATCATGAGCCTATAGCTAAGGTAAAAATCACAACTCTATATAATAATTATTGAACTGCTTGAATTTTTTCAACCCACTCCTTGAGATGTGGGAATTCTTGTGAAAAATCTTCTAGTTTTTTATAAAATCCTTCTAACTCAGGATATACAACTTCAACACCTTTTTCTTTAAATTTTTCTATAATTTCCTCTTCTTGTTCTATTACTAATTGTGTTCTAAATCTAGCTGCTTCTTCTGCAGATTCTCTTAATACTACTTGCACATCTTCAGGTAAACTATTAAAATAGTCATCATTGAAAATAAAAACATCCGTACTATAAACATGATTTGTCATAATTAGATAATCGCATACCTCGTAATATGCTCCTCCATATGAGAACATTAAAGGATTCTCTTGACCTTCTACTGTTCCTTGTTGTATCCCAGTGTATATTTCGGATACATCCATTGGGGTAGGTGTTGCTCCAAGATATTCCCAAGTTTTAATATACATCTGTATTCCTGGTGCTCTAATTTTTAACCCTGCTACATCTTCAACATTTTCTATTTTCTTTGTGGTAGTGGCAATTCTAGCTCCTCTATGAGAGGGACCCATCAGAACAAAACCGCCTTCTTTTGCAACAACATCCATTAATTCCCGCCCTACTTCACCTTCTATCACCTTTAAATAATGATCTAGGTCTTTATACAAGAATGGATAAGCATCTATACTTGCAGTATCACTGTATGCTTCTAATGTACCTATACTCTCAATGACGATTTGTACAATCCCCGCTTCCAAACCTTCAATAGTATCTCTCCAAGATCCTAATGTGCCACCTGAATATACTTCAACCTTTACTTTCCCATTCGATTTTTCATCTACTATTTTTGCAAATTCTTGAAGGGCTTGGTCTCTATCGTCACCAATCGCTCCTGCATTCGCCACTTTTAAAACATATGTTTCCTCAGATGCACCTTCTTCCCCTGATGTTTCAGTTCCACCATTTGAACATCCTAATAATGTCATTGTCAAAATCAATGTTAGTATTAAGCTCATAACAAAAAATTTTGATTTTTTCATAATGATCCCCCTTATTTATTATTTTTGCATTTCTGCAAAGAATCCTATGTCATTTAATTTAATTAATGTAATGAATAACCACCGTCAACAGTATACAGAGCTCCAGTAATAAATTGTGCATCATCCGATGCTAAAAATGTCACCAATTCAGCTAATTTTTCTGGATCACCTCCATTCTTTATTAAAAAACTATTTTTCAACTCCTCTATTTGCTCTAAGTTTAATTTGCTTTTAATAAGTGGTGTCACATGTAATGAGGGTGCAACTGTATTCGCATAGATCCCAAATTCAGCGAATTCTTTAGCCAATGCCTTTGTAAACCCTATAATTCCTGCTTTGGCTGTAGAGTAGGCTCCTCTACCTAATAGACCTCCACCTCTCATTCCAGCTACTGAAGATAGATTTACAATTTTACCATAGTTTTTTTCTATCATATGTTCAATTACTGCTTTAACACAATAAAATGCACTATTTAAATTTAAATCTATTTGATTCTTCCATGAAATCTCATCTAGTTCTCTAAATCCTAGATTGAGTTCACTTCCTCCACCTGCACAATTAACTAATATATCAATCTTGTTAAAGTCTCTAATTGTTTGCTCACCTATTTTTTGTACTTCATCATAGTTTGTTAAATTTATTTTATAGTACTCAATTTTTGTATTATACTGTTCTAATTTTTTCTTCATTTCTATTAAACCATCTTCATTTAAATCCCATAATGCTAGATTGGCACCATTTTCAGCAAATTTTTCCGCAATGGCTGCCCCCAGACCAGCGGCAGATCCTGTTACTATAGCTGTTCTTTCTTTCAATCTCATATAAACACCACCTTGTTTTTCTAGATCTTTTATCCCGCATAATTGTTTGCATAACTCGGTAATTCCCAAAAACAGCAATTCCTGGAGTTAGTCCTCCAAAGATAACCCAGCATGTTTTGCCTCTAAAACATTTTTTTAATCCTCTGAACAACATCTTCTATTTTGATACTATATGCCTTCTCCAAGGGTGGTGAAAATGGTACAGGTGTAAATGGGGCTCCAAAACGAAGGATTGGAGCATCTAAATAATCAATAGCCACCTCAGCGACAAAGGCAGAGATTTCTGCACCGACGCCCCCTTGCTTCACCGCCTCATGGATAATGGCTAATCTATGGGTCTTTTTCACTGATTTTAGAATGGTTTCCCTATCATAGGGGGAGATGGTTCTTAGATCGATGACCTCTGCATCAATTCCATCCTTTGCTAAAGCTTCCGCTGCCTCAAATGCCTTCTTCATCATAATGGAATAGGATATTATGGTAACATCCTTCCCTTCCTTTGCTACATTTGCCTTACCTATGGGTACGATCAATTCTCCATCGGGTACAAGCCCTTTTTCTCTATAAAGAATCTTATTCTCAAAATAGAATACCGGGTTATCATCACGAATGGCTGCCTTCAATAATCCCTTGGCATCTGCTGGATTGGAAGGTGCTACTACTTTTATCCCTGGTATATGCATGAACCACGCTTCTACACTTTGAGAATGTTGCGCAGCACCCCCATTGGTTAATCCATCCGGTGCTCTTACAACGACCGGTACTTTGCATTGTCCTCCGAACATATAGCGAACCTTTGCCATCTGATTAAAAACCTCATCCATACATACTCCGACAAAATCTGCAAAGTGCATATCTACTACCGGCCTCATACCAGCAAGGGCGGCACCCACGCCTGCTCCCATAATTGCCGTTTCTGAGATGGGTGTATCCCTTACCCTATCATAGCCAAATTCATCGGGTAATCCCTTAAATTGTCCAAAAATTCCTCCTTGCCTTGCGATATCCTCCCCCATAACAAAGACACTATCGTCGTTTCTCATTTCCTCTGCCATGGCTTCCAATGTTGCCTGTGAAAATGTTATTTCTCTCATCTTTTATTCACCCCCTAAACATATATGTCCGTAAGTAGTTCATCTTCCTCTGGAAAAGGACTATTCTTAGCAAACTCTACCGATTTCTCAATAAGCTGTTTTTCCTCTTCCTTGATGGCTTCCATCTCTTTCTTGGTCATTAGATTATCCTTCAATGCCCTTTCTTCAAAGCGTTTGATGGGGTCATTATTATTGAATTGTTCGGCTACTTCTTCCTTGGTTCGATACATCTCTGGATCCCCCACAAAGTGACCTTTTATTCGATAGGTCTTTGCCTCAATCAAGGTAGGGCCTCCACCCTGTCTTGCCCTATCAACAGCTTCTTTCATGGCATCATATACTGCGAATACATCGTTCCCATCCACAATGGCACTTGGTATACCATAGCCAATGGCTCTATCCGAAATATTCTCCACCGAAGTTGTCGTTCGATAAGGCGTTGTGGAGGCCCACTTATTATTCTCGCATACAAAGATTACAGGAAGATTCCAAGCTGCTGCCATATTAGCGCCTTCATGGAATGTTCCACGATTGGAAGCTCCATCCCCAAAAAATACGACGGATACATCCTTTCTCTTTTGGAAATCAATAGCTAATGCTGCTCCAACTGCCAGATTAAATCCTCCCCCTACCACACCATTAGCTCCTAACATGCCTACACTAAAATCGGCAATATGCATAGAGCCGCCTTTGCCCTTACAAAAACCTGTTTTTCTACCAAAGATCTCAGCCATCGCTTGATTCACATCAGCACCCTTTGCCAATGTATGACCATGACCACGGTGGGTACTTTCTATATAATCAGTTTTTGTCAAATTTGCACAAACTCCCGTAGCAATTGCTTCTTCACCTATGTATAAGTGAACGAAGCCTGGAATTTCACCATCTAAGAAGAATCTCTCTACCGTTTGCTCAAAATGTCGTATCCTCCACATGATTCTATAAAAATACGATATGAGATCTTTACTGTATTCTGCCATAGCAGCCACACCTCCTAAAATATTTCTTCGTTCTTCTGATATTTAAAATTGCAAACTTCATGCCAATAATAGGACTACATTCAGAATAATATAATTATTCGGGAAGTGTTTAATTCCATGAGGGATTTAAAGATTGAAAAGTATTTTTTACAGGAAATTAAAAAAACACTGCTCAAATTTTTAACATTTTAAATGCTAAAAATTTGAGCAGTGCCAAATTTTTTAACAATTGTTCAGGTGCACTTCATATCTTTTAATTTTATTATATATGGTATTCCTACTAACCTTCAGGAGTTTTGCTGCTTGGGTAATATTTCCCTCAGATAAAGTTAAGGCCTTTTCTATGACTTCTTTCTCTATCTCATCAAGGCTCTTTATCGGAATCTCATCCTTCTGAACTTTCTCCATCCCTATATCAATAGGCTTTTCATGCGATTTATGGACAGTATTTGTTGAAACATCATTTATTTCAATGATGTTACCAGAACAAATATTGATTGCCCGTTCTATAGTATTTTCCAATTGTCGAATATTTCCTGGCCAACTAAGGCTTTTTAGGAAAGTTAAAGCTTCCAGTGAAATCCCCTCGATAGAGCTCCCTATTTTTTCATTTATTTTATAAATAAAGTGATCTACTAATAAATCAATATCTTCTAATCGCTCCCTAAGAGGTGGTAAAAAAATGTTAAGCACATTTAATCGATAGTAAAGGTCCTCTCTAAAGTTCCCCTTTCTGCATTCTTCTATTAGATCCTTATTGGTTGCGCATATGATTCGTACATCCACCTCAATAATATCCCTACCTCCCACCCGGGTAAATTGATTTTCTTGGAGCACCCTTAACAACTTAGCCTGCATATGTAGTGGCATATCTCCGATCTCATCTAAAAATAAGGTCCCTCCGCTGGCTAATTCAAATTTTCCAATTTGTCCTTTCTTTAGGGCCCCGGTATAAGCACCTCCTTCATATCCGAAAAGTTCGCTTTCTATTAAACCACTAGGAATGGCTGCGCAATTAATGGATATAAGACTTTCATTCCTTCGATTGCTCTCATTATGGATGGATTGTACCAACATTTCCTTCCCTGTTCCGCTTTCACCATAGATTAGAACATTTGAAGAGCTTCGGGCTGCAATCCTACCCAATCGGATACATTCCTTTATAGTCTCGCTGTTTCCTATAATATCATCAAAAGTATATTTGGCATAGTTGCCTACTAGCTTTCTCATCATATTGTGAACACGTTGAATTTTTCTGAAATTATCTACTGCACCAACAATATTCCCTTCCTCATCCCTTATAGGTGCTGCGGTTTTTATGAAATGATAGCGAACCCCAGTTCGTTTGTCCCTTACCATAAACTCTCTATCCACATAACCTTGACCGGTTTTAAGAACCCCAAGTATCACAGGATCAAAATCAAGCAAAGAACTGATATGCTTCCCTATAGATTTATCTCGATTTATTCCTAAGATCTTGGCTCCTGTTTCATTAATATAGGTTAAGATTCCCTGACTATCTACAGTTAAAAATCCATCGGATATACATTCAGTAATTGCATTCTGATATTTTGATTTAATAAGTATTTCTTCCTTTGCCTTCTCAACCACAATTTGGTTTTCTATGGCCTTCACGGTAGCTGCAACCATTGCTAAAGTATGGGGGTGACTATTCCAAACATAACCCCTTACGTCTAGTACACCGATGATAATACCGTCCATTTTGATAGGAGCTGCAGAGCAAGTCCAATCCTTATATCCCTTGTAATAATGCTCCTCCCCCGAAATCTGAATAGGTACCCCTTCACGGATCGCTGTATTAATCGCCGTATTCCCTACAAATTCTTCATGCCATAATGTCCCCTTTTTAAAATAGTCTCTATCCTCAGAATCTTCTATGATTTCCTTATCCCCTATTACTTCAAGGATACAAGAATTAGAATCAGTTAAAATCACTGCAAATCCTGTTTTTTTGACGAAATGATATAGACTTTGCATAAATGGCTTTGCATAGAGAATGAGTTTATTATTTATTTCCAATACCTGCTCCAGCTCAGTTCCACTAAATTTTTTAGGTGTTTTTCTTTGTGACCGTTTTAAATCCTTAGATCTACAGATATCCCATCCCCGTTTCACATAGTCCTTCTGTATGTTTACCGGTTTTTCTTCAGCAAAATCATTTAAATTCTCTATGGTTACTTTTTGCTGTTTTTTCTCCTGTAATACATACATGTTAACACCTTCTTTATTTTATTTTTTCAATAAGTATGAAATATAAATGAAGAATAGGTATTACTAATATTTTTATACAATTTTTACATATATTAGTTTTTATCTATTATATATCATCCCTTCTAAAAAATCTATTCTTTGTTAACTTTTAATAATGTTAAAGAGAATAACTCAAGACTCTACTACACATGATATATGATTGCTGATTTATAGAAAATCAGAAAAAGAGCAATTTTCTCCTCAAGAAAACTGCCCTTTTTCAATGTCCTCATGATCATCATTGATCGTCCTAATATAATGGCAAGTAATTATAACGATTCTAGTATCTTTTTGATATTTTCCGCCTTGTTCCCTTTAAAGATATAGGAACCTGCCACCAATATATCTGCACCTGCTTCTACACATTGTTTTCCGGTTATATCATTGACGCCCCCATCAACCTGTAGAAGGACCTCCCTATCCTGGATCATCTCCCTGGTCCTGGAGATCTTCTCCAACATGGAAGGAATGAATTTTTGCCCGCCAAATCCAGGATTCACTGTCATTATTAGTATCAGATCGATATCATCCAAGACATATTCTATCGTTTCTATAGGCGTTGCAGGATTTAGGGATACCCCTGCTTTTACCCCTTGATCCTTTATTAGTTGAATACTTCGGTGTAAATGGGTAGTAGCTTCTTGGTGAACGGTAATAATATCTGCCCCTGCCTCTGCAAGATTAGGAATAAAGCGGTCAGGGTCCTGGATCATCATATGGGCATCAAAGATCATCTCGGTTTTATCCCGCAGCATTTTAACCTGATCTGGTCCAAAGGTAATATTGGGTACAAAGCACCCATCCATTAAATCCAAATGCAGCATTCGAATATTACATGCTTCTAATTCCTTGATATCCCTTTCTAAATTCGCAAAATCCGCAGATAAAATTGAAGGTGCTAATTGAACCATTGCCATCATCCTTTCTAAAAACACTTAAAACGATCCATCCAATGGATGAAAGGGGCAGATACAAAACCTGCCCTCCAACTATATCCTATCATCTTCCTCTTCACTTACAAATACCTTAGCCGCATTAACTATTTCCTCATCCCCAAGATTCCTCATTAGGGTAACCCCTTGGGTACTCCTCCCCATCTCTGAGATCCCATCTACTTCTAATCGGATGATGGTGCCCTGATTGTTGATCAGCATGATCTCATCCTCTTTGGTGACGATCCGTATCCCTACCAGGTCTCCGGTCTTTTTCCTAATATTGTAGGTAGTAACGCCCTTGCCACCCCTAGCCTGGGTTCGATATTCATCTAAGGAGGTCATCTTACCATAGCCCTTCTTACTTATTGCCAATAGGTAGGCGTTCTCTTGGACTAGATCGGTACCCACTACCTCATCGCCTTCCCTCAGTTGGATACCCTTTACACCCATAGCTGTCCGTCCCATGGGTCTTACATCACCCTCATCAAATCTTATGGCGTAGCCCTTCTTGGTGCCAATGACCACTTCCCTTTTTCCATTGGTTAATCTTACAGCAATGAGTTCGTCATTTTCCTTCAAGCTAATTGCCAGTAGTCCTGTCCTTCTAGAGGAATCGTACTCCGTCAGTTCGGTCTTCTTCACCAAACCCATCCGGGTAGACATCAACAGGTAGTGGTTGGGTGAAAATTCCTTAATGGGTATCACTGTGGTGATGGACTCCCCAGGGTCAAGTTGTAGGATGTTGACGATGGCTGTCCCCCTCGCCTGTCTGCTTGCCTCAGGGATCTCATATGCCTTTAGTCGATACACCTTCCCCTTATTGGTAAAGAACAATAGATAATGATGGGTAGAAGTCACAAAGAGGTGTTCTACAAAATCATCCTCCCGGGTACTTAATGCGGATACCCCCTTCCCGCCCCTTCGTTGGGACCGATAGGTATCCGAGGGAAGTCTTTTAATATAACCATAGTGGGTTAATGTGATGACCACATCCTCCCTTTCAATGAGATCCTCGGTTTCAATATCCGAAGCATCGATATCAAAACCGGTCCTGCGATCATCCCCATATTTCTCCTTGATCTCCAAAAGTTCTTTTTTGATGATATTGAGTAGTAGCTCCTCGCTTCCTAAAATCGCCTTTAGCTCCTTGATGGTTTCTAAGATGTCCTTATATTCTTCCTCAATCTTATCCCTCTCTAAGCCGGTCAATCTTTGTAGACGCATGTCCAATATGGCTTGTGCCTGTTTCTCAGATAGGCTGAATTTTTCCATCAATCCGTCTTTGGCAATCTGAACGGTCTTAGAGGCCCGAATTAGGTTGATGACCTCATCAATGTGATCCAGAGCGATTCGCAGCCCTTCCAAAATATGAGCCCTTGCCTCTGCCTTCTCTAAGTCAAATCGGGTCCTTCGCAGGATGACATCCTTTTGATGATCAATATAATGATCTAACATTTCCCTTAGATTTAATATCTTAGGCTCATTGTTTACAAGGGCGAGCATGATGACGCCAAAGGTTTCCTGCATCTGGGTATGCTTGTACAGCTGGTTTAGGATGACATTGGGGTTCACATCCCTTTTCAGCTCAACGACAATCCGCATTCCATTACGGTCGGATTCATCCCTTAGGTCCGAGATCCCTTCAATTCTTTTTTCCTTCACCAGGTCAGCGATCTTTTCAATGAGCTTGGCCTTATTGACCTGATAGGGAATCTCGGTCACTACAATCCGGAACCGATTCTCCTTAAGTTGCTCTATATTGGCCTTTGCACGAACCTTGATCTTGCCCCTTCCCGTAGAGTAGGCAGCCCGTATCTCATCCTTACCAAGAATGATTCCACCAGTTGGAAAATCAGGTCCTTTGACCTTCTTCATCAACTGATCCACTGTGGTATCCGGATGGTCAATCACCTGGATAATCCCATCAATGACCTCCCCTAGGTTATGGGGAGGAATATTGGTAGCCATCCCTACGGCGATCCCTGAGGTTCCATTGACCAAAAGGTTAGGGAATCGTGAGGGTAATACCTCCGGCTCCTTCAAGGTTTCATCAAAATTGGGACGATAATCCACCGTGTTTTTATGGATATCCCTAAGTAGCTCTACGGTGATCTTGGCCATTCTCGCTTCCGTGTAGCGCATGGCCGCAGCACTATCCCCATCGATGGAGCCGAAATTCCCATGACCATCCACCAGCATATAGCGGGTGGAAAAATCCTGTGCCATACGGACCATGGCATCATATACAGCGGAATCACCATGGGGATGATACTTACCCAATACATCCCCGACGATCCTAGCGCTCTTCCGATGTTGCTTGTCGGGTGTAAGCCCTAGTTCACTCATGGCATAAAGGATCCGCCGATGAACAGGCTTAAGACCGTCTCGAACATCCGGAATAGCACGGGAAATGATAACACTCATAGCATAGTCTATATAGGATTTCTTCATCTCATCCACTATGTTAATTTGTTTAATATGACGATTGTTTTCTTCTGCCATTCATTTCTAACCCCCTTACTAGATATCCAAGTTCTGTACTTTTTTTGCATTCTCTTCGATAAACTCTCTTCTGGGTTGAACCTTATCCCCCATCAATGTGGTGAAGATCTCATCGGCTTGGATGGCATCCTCCAGGGAAACTTGAAGGATGGTGCGGGTTTCCGGATTCATGGTAGTTTCCCATAGTTGTTCCGGATTCATCTCCCCAAGCCCTTTGTACCGTTGAATGGTGGGAGAGGTTCCATCCCTTCCTACCTCTTCTAGTGCCCTTTCCAACTCATTTTCACTATAGACATACTTCTCTACTTTTCCCTTGGAAACCTTATATAGGGGGGGCTGGGCGATGTATAGATACCCAGCATCGATCAACGGCTTCATATAACGGTAGAAGAAGGTGAGTAGTAGGGTACGAATATGTGCCCCATCAACATCCGCGTCAGTCATGATGATCACCTTATGGTATCTAGCCTTTTCTATATCAAAATCATCAGAAATCCCTACACCCAATGCAGTAATCAGAGACCGGATGGTATCCGCTGAGAGGATCCGATCCAGCCTTGCCTTTTCCACATTAAGTATCTTTCCCCTGAGGGGCAGGATGGCCATGGTCCTTCGGTCCCTGCCCTGCTTTGCCGAACCGCCTGCTGAATCCCCCTCAACGATGAAGATCTCTGAAAGGCTGGGATCTTTCTCGCTACAATCCGCCAATTTCCCTGGGAGGGAAGTGCTTTCCAGGGCATTCTTCCTTCGGGTCAATTCCCTGGCTTTTTTGGCCGCCTCCCTTGCCCTTGCAGCGGTTAAGGCTTTCTCCATAATCGCTTTCCCTACACTGGGGTTCTCCTCCAGGAAGCTCGATAGGTGTTCCCCCACAACCTGCTCCACCAGGCCCCTGACCTCGGTATTCCCTAATTTGGTTTTGGTCTGGCCTTCAAATTGGGGATCGGTCAGTTTTACACTGATAATGGCAGTGATTCCTTCCCGAACATCCTCACCTGTGAGATTATTATCGTTCTCCTTGATATAGTTGTATTTTCTTCCATAGTCATTCAATGTCCTTGTTAAGGCGCTTCTAAAACCACTGAGGTGCACACCCCCCTCGGTGGTGTTTATATTGTTGGCATAGGTATAGATATTTTCGGTATATCCATCATTGTATTGGAAGGCAACCTCAATAAGTACTTTATCCCGCTCGGCTTCGAAACCAAAGATCTTCTTGTGTATGGGTTCCCTATTCTTATTGAGGTACTTTACAAAGGACAGGATCCCTCCCTCGTAGTAAAAATCCTTCTCTTTCTCCTGCCCTTCCCTGGCATCCTTTAGGGTAATCCGTACCCCCTTGTTTAAAAAGGCAAGCTCCCTCAATCTAAGCTCCAGTACCTCATAGTTATACTCTAACTCCTCAAAGATTTGATAGTCCGGTTTGAAGCTAGTGATCGTACCTGTTTTCTTAGTTTTACCGATGACCTTCAATGGGGTGACCGGCTTTCCCCGCTCATAACGCTGGGTATGGATGAGCCCATCCTGTTTTACCTGAACCTCTAACCATTCGGAAAGGGCGTTCACCACCGATACCCCAACACCATGTAAACCACCGGAAACCTTATAGCCCCCGCCCCCAAATTTTCCTCCGGCATGGAGCATGGTAAGTGCCATCTCAACAGCAGGTTTTTTATACTTAGGGTGGATGCCCGTTGGGATCCCCCGCCCATTATCCTCCACGGTAATGGAATTATCCTTCTGGATGGTGACGGATATTTTATCGCAGTAGCCTGCCAATGCCTCGTCAATACTGTTATCCACTACCTCATAGACTAAATGGTGGAGTCCTCTTGATCCTGTGCTTCCCACATACATACCAGGGCGCTTTCGTACTGCTTCTAATCCTTCCAATACTTGGATCTGCTCTGCTCCATAGTTATTGTTTTTATTTTGATCTGTCATTTTAACCCCCCTGTTTTATTTCTTCTGCTTTTCCTCAAAACTCTCCCCATACTCCATCCTTTTCAATAGGGTGCTGGAGGATATGGGGGAGAAGTATATGATATAGCTACCATCCACTTTGGCTAGTATGATTGATTTTGTTTGTTCCTTAGAGATCTTTCTTATCCTGCCCAGATCCTCTGCCCTTTTTAAGAACTCCTGGGTAACCCCGGATGACTGTGTATTCTCGAAATGGAAAATAGCGATCACATCCCTTAGGGCAACTGTTTCACCCTCACCTAGGTGCAAAATCATAGCCTTCATCTCCAAATTCTGGTTATCTATCCTTCATAATTATAACCTTTTTTGCAATTTCCTAAAAGATTTTTTTAAACTGCTATCGATTATAGCGGCTTATCTGCCCTCCCTGAATACGATAGATGTACATGGGTAAGCCCTCTAAGTTCCTTAAAAAATTTAGGTCGGTGCTTGTGATAAAGGTCTGCACCTCCCCCAGTGCCTGAATCAATTTTTCCTGACGACTCCCATCTAATTCAGACATAACATCATCCAATAGTAGGATGGGGTACTCCCCGATCTCTGAGTGAATCAATTCCAAAACGGATAATTTTAAGGATAGGGCAGTGGTTCGCTGTTGGCCTTGAGAACCAAAGATCCGGATATCCTTGCCGTTGATCTTAATTTTTATGTCGTCCCGGTGAGGTCCTACCGAGGTAGACCCTTTTTGTATATCCATACCTTGACGGCTCTCTAACTTCTTTCGGAAACATTCCTGAATTTTTTTAGTATCCGCCTGGGAGGATAGAACGGTGGATTGATAGATAAGCTCCAGCTCCTCCCCTTGATTGGTAATCCCCCTATGTATATTTTTTGCGATGGTATGGAGCCTCTTTAAAAAGTAGATCCTGGTCTGAATGATCTTGGTACCCATCTCAACGAGTTGCTCATTCCACACGGGAAGCGTATCCCGAAGGGTGCCATTTTCCCATATTCGCTTTAGTAAATGATTCCTCTGGCGTAGAATCCTATTATACTCTAGAATTCCATAGTAGTACTGTGGTTTTAATTTGGATATCTCCCGGTCCAGGAAAGCCCTTCTCTCTACGGGACCCTCCTTTACCAGTTTTAAATCCTCCGGGGAAAAAAGTACGATATTGGACTGCTCCAATAGGTCTCCCAGTCTCTCCAACACCACTCCATTGCTTTTCATCATCCTCTTTTGATGTTGGGATAGGCCGATCTCTATGATTCGCCGGTCCTTCTCCCTTAGGATGTCCCCTTTGATATAGGCATTCTCCTGGCCCCACCGAATCAATTCCCGATCCCGATTACTCCGGTGGGATCTTCCTATACATAGGTAGTAGATTGCCTCCACTATATTGGTTTTTCCCTGGGCATTTTCGCCCACCAATATATTCATCCCGGGGTGGAATTCCAGTTGGACATGGGAGTAGTTCCTATAGTTCATCAATTGCAGCTTCTCAATATGCATCCATTCTCCACCCCTTCCATCAAAATTTTGCCAAAGGATACTGCCTTCCCATAATTTTGGGAACATATGTTCTAAACATCATTCAACTATAATTTTACCATAATCAAGTATTTCTACAACATCTCCGGGTACAATTTTCTTCCCCCGTTGAAGTACGAGTTCCCCATTCACCTTGATTAATCCAT
>FZPS01000069.1_pt129 | contig 24725 bp, 22 predicted proteins | sample 1817821 | NCBI WGS metagenome assembly FZPS01 (sample SAMEA104158645, study PRJEB21678) | metagenome | place: Germany | collected 2015-04-21 | reverse complement strand
AGCCCACACGATTTTGAGTCGTGCGTGTCTGCCAGTTCCACCACTTCGGCATGACTAGTATATCCTTGCCGGCAAATTATATTTTAGCATGGATGATCCGGTTTTGCAACGGTATTTTTTCTTAAACTGGTTCTCTTGACAGCAATCGGCACTAGTCGTAGAATAATAATAGTAGTAGTATTTATTCATAAGGAGCGGGTTTCGTTGAATTCGAAGGGCTTTATTCGCAAAACAAAGCAGCGTGAACTGATTTTGTCCGTACTGCGCTCTACTAAATCGCACCCCACCGCTGACTGGATTTATCAAGAGGTACGCAAAGAGATGCCGAATATCAGTTTGGGCACGGTTTACCGCAACCTGAAGACTCTCACTGAGATGGGAGAGATTTTGGAACTGTCCTATGGCAGTACATACAGTCGTTTCGATGGGAATTCGGAATACCACTATCATTTTGTTTGCGAACAGTGCGGCAGGGTTTATGATCTTGGCCTTCCGGTGAATGATGTCATCAATGGACAGATAGCAGAGGAGTATGGAGTGAGCGTCAGTAGGCACCGGTTGGAGTTCTACGGTACCTGCAAGGCCTGTCTTGCATTAAGTGAGGAAGAATTGACGGCAGTCAAGTAGATAAAGGCAGAGAAGGATCGTATGGTATTTCATGGCAATTCTGGGTTGTCGCTGCAGTGACAAACTGGAATTTTTTGTTGGACATTTTCCCCAACATTTAGTATATTGGAATGGCGAACTAACAAAATGTGGTGGTAAAGGGGGAGAAATGGGTTGAAGCTGAGTAAGAATGCCCGGACTGTATTGGAACGGCGTTACCTTAAGCGCCAAGACGGAAAAGTTGTCGAGACCCCTGAAGATATGCTGCGGCGAGTGGCAGCCAACATTGCTCAGGTGGAAGCACAGTGGGATCCTGCGAATGTCAGTACCATGGAAGAGCAGTTTTTCGCCATCATGGACAGCTGCGAGTTCATGCCCAACAGCCCGACACTGATGAATGCCGGCAGGGAACTGCAGCAGTTGTCGGCCTGTTTTGTGCTGCCCATCGAAGATTCGATGGAGTCCATTTTTGGATCTCTGCGAGACGCGGCATTGATCCAGAAATCAGGCGGGGGCACCGGTTTCAGTTTTTCCCGGATTCGGCCCCAAAACGACCGTGTTAAAACAACCGGTGGCGTAGCTAGCGGCCCGATTTCATTTTTGAAGTGCTACAATGCGGCCACGGAAGCAGTGAAGCAGGGCGGCACCAGGCGCGGTGCCAATATGGGTATCTTGAGAGTCGATCATCCTGATATTCTGGACTTTATAAAATGCAAGGCGGACAATAGGGAGATAACTAACTTCAATATTTCTGTTGGAATCACTGAAGCATTTATGGAAGCAGTTGAGACAGAGCAAGACTATCCGCTGATTAATCCCAGGAACAGCGAGGAAGTAGGCAGGCTTAATGCCCGCGAAGTTTTCAATCTAATCGTGGAGATGGCCTGGAAGAACGGAGAACCGGGAATTGTGTTTTTGGATCGGATCAATCGTTCCAACCCAACCCCGCACATTGGCGGGATTGAAGCCACAAACCCCTGCGGTGAACAACCCTTGCTGCCATATGAGAGCTGTAACCTAGGTTCGATCAACGTGGCCAAGTTTGCCAAGAAGACAGAAGCTGGATGGACTGTAGACTGGGATCGCCTTGGAAATGCTGTCCATCTGGCCGTACGCTTTCTCGACAACGTGATTGACGCCAACCGGTATCCCTTGCATGAAATTGAGGTCATGACCAAGGCAAACCGGAAGATCGGCCTTGGGGTGATGGGGTTTGCTGATTTGCTGATCCGCCTGGGCATCCCCTATGACTCGGAGCAGGGTGTAGAATTTGCCCGGGAGCTTATGCGTTTTATTCAGAATGCCGCCCGCGAGCAATCGGCCAAACTTGCAAAGGAGCGGGGCCCCTTTCCCAACTATAAAGACAGCATCTACGATCAGCAGGGAATTGTACTTCGCAACGCAACCGTGACAACAATCGCCCCCACTGGGACGATCTCGATTATTGCCGGATGTTCAAGTGGGATTGAACCGTTGTTTGCCTTGGCATTTACTCGCAATGTACTGGATAACAATAAACTGGTGGAAGTGAACCCCGTGTTTGAGGAAATCATGAAAGAGCATGATCTGTACACACCTGAACTTATGGAGTTGGTAGCTCGAACCGGTTCTGTTGCCAACCTTGAACAGATTCCCCCGGAGATTCGTAGAATTTTGGTAACAGCACATGATATTGCCCCGAAGTGGCATGTTGCCATGCAGGGTGCATTTCAGGAGTTCACCGACAATGCGGTAAGCAAGACGGTCAATTTTCCAAACGAGGCTACTCCGGAACAGATTGAAGAAGTCTACCGCCTTGCATACAAACTGGGATGCAAGGGGGTCACTGTGTACCGCAGCGGATCGCGTGAAGCGGAAGTGTTGACTGTAGGCAGTCAGCTAGGCGAGAGCGAAGGGCAGCAGCCAAGCCAAAGGGGGATGCGGCCCCGGAAACGGCCTACGGTCACCAGAGGCCAGACGGAACGGATGAAAACCGGTTGCGGCACACTCTATGTCACAGTTAATGAAGACGATGAGGGAGTGTGCGAGGTCTTCACCACTATAGGCAAGGCGGGAGGCTGTTCAGCGGCCTTTTCGGAAGCCACTGCCCGCATGATTTCTTTGGCATTACGTTCAGGCGTTGAACTTGAGCAGGTGGTCCGCCAGGTAAAAGGGATTCGCTGCCCTCATCCTGTATGGCAAAACGGAAAGCTGATCCTGTCTTGCCCCGATGCAATTGCCCTGGTGCTTCAGCGGTATCTTGATGAGAAAAAGGGGATCAAAACGGAACAGGTTGCCATCGATCCCGGTGATCTGCGGGCTGATGCCTGCCCCGAATGCGGCGGCCAGCTCAAGCATGAAAGCGGCTGTGAGACATGCATTGATTGCGGGTTCAGCCGCTGTGGATGAGTGTATTTCGGCGAAAAAGCCCAGCAAAAAGCCCACTTGCAGCAAGTGGGCTTAGCTTTGTTCAAATCAGCCTTCTGGTATCTCGGGTTACATCGTCAATGCCGCCAGCAATCTTTGGGCGATTTCCATCTGGGCGTATTCGTATAGTTTCGCCCAGTCTTGGTTAAATGCAGCGTAGAAGAGCTCAGGCGAGACACCCACATAATCGGAAAGCAGTGTCGCCACCCGATCCATGCCCATGTCGCCCAAAGCCTTCCAATCCTGAGACAATACCGCTTCTGCTTCCCATGGGGCCAAGCCCAATTCTACCAACTGTCCAAAGAGACTGCCGCGGAAGTTTTCACTGGCGTTGGACCAGTCTCCCGAGATTACAGCCATCAGCTGTTCCGGAGTCAAGATTTGCCCGATTGCATCCAATGTGTCTTCACTGATGAAATCGTTCAGCTTCAAGGATGGTGAAGCAGTGGACTGCTGCCAACCCTTGAGCAGATTGGCCAATCCTTGAAACAGATTTCCGGAATTGCTTGCTGTTTCTACATTAACCAGAGCCAAGTTGCCATCGATGTCATAATAGGCATGAAGCTGATCCCCTGAAGCGATCTGATCAAATCTCTTGGTTTCACCCTTGGATAGAATCATAGTATCGGCTGCTATCGGCAGTGACCGGTACTGGTTGTCAAGGGTTTTGACAATAATCCGGTTTGACGGTTGATGGATTTCCGAGATTCTGCCTGAAACAGTATCCAGATGGAGAGCCGCATTTAGCAGGAAAGCTGTTTCAGCTCTTGTGGCCAACCTATCGGGCTCAAAGCGGTTGATGACATACGTGGGCAGAATATCAAGTTTGTTGGCCAGTTCCACAGCAGCGAACAAGGGATGGTCGCGATCAATGTCTTCATAGGTGGGGTACCAGTTTTCCACATTCACGCTTTGATCGGCCAGTCCCAAGATTTTGGCCGCAACAGCCACCAATTCGGCACGGGTGGCATAGTCGCCTTGTACGTCATCGCTGTTGCTCATCGGCATCAAATGGTCAAGCCAGCTGTACAAAGCCTGCTTTTCAGCTGTGGTAAGCCCAAAGCACCGGGCGGCCAGTTCAATCATTTCCTCTCTGGTGACGCTGCGGTTCGGCTGGAATGCCTCTGTATAGATACCGTCAAAGATATTGAGCTCGGCGAGGCTTCTAATGGCATCGCGGGCCCAGTTCGCTTCAATGTCCGAATAGGTGGTGGCTGCAGACGCAGCAGCAGAGAATAATAGTATCGCAATCAATAACACTATTGATGACTTTCTCAATGCAAGTCGTCCCCTTCCCAAATTGGTAATATAATAGATTTCCTATGCTTTATATTTATATTACACATGTATATTACACTGTCTAGTTCGCATTCCGCAATGCGATCCCTCCATGTAATAGTATCCGGTGCAGTCAGGGTTTGGAGCTGTTGGCGGGGAAAGGAAAAATAAAAGGTATTTATATGAAAGTGTGGAATTTTTTAGGGAAGAAATGGGGGAAAACAAGTGGAACGCACGCTATTCTTGATCGATGGTAATAGTTTACTAAACCGGGCATATTATGCACTGCCGCCCTTGACTACTGTGCGGGGAATTCCCACTAACGCGGTGTACGGTTTTGTTACCATGCTGTTTCGTTTGCTTGATGATTACCATCCAGACAAGATTTACGTTGCCTTCGATGTTTCAGGGCCTACCTTCCGCCACGAGGCCTATGAGGAATATAAGGCCAACCGCAAAGGTATGCCCGATGACCTGAGGCCGCAGGTTGATATCGTTAAGTCAGTATTGGACGCCTGGGGAATTGAACGTTTGGAGCTGCCTGGATATGAGGCGGACGATATTCTTGGGACAGCGGCCAAGAAAGGCGAGTCGGAAGGCTTTAAGGTATACATTGTGACCGGTGATCGTGATGCGCTGCAGTTGGTTTCAGATCAAACCACAGTCTTTCTGACCAAGCGGGGAATCAAGGAACTGGAGATGATTGATCCAAAGACCTTGAAGGAACAATACCGGCTTAGGGCGGAGCAGGTTATCGATTTGAAAGGTTTGATGGGCGACAGTTCAGACAATATCCCTGGCGTGCCCGGTGTTGGAGAAAAGACTGCCCTGAAACTGTTGGAGAAATATGGATCGATTGAGGGGCTTTACCAAAACCTTGATCAAGAGAAAGGAAAGCTGAAAGAACAGTTGGCCCTCCATAGAGATTTGGCATTTCTGAGCAGGCAGCTGGCGGCGATCGACTGTCAGATACCCATTGAGATTGATTTTGGCACTAAACCTTCGACAGATGTACAGAAGCTGTTAACTCTGTTTGCCGAGTTGGAGTTTAAGAGTCTCACCGAGAGGTTGGAAAAAGAGTATGGAATAGCAGTGGATGCAGCAATGGTTTCTGAATCCGCCGAGAGCCTGGAAGCACTGGAGTACACACATTTCAGGCCGGAGCTGTTGAAAAAGCTTGCTGCAGCGCTTACACCGGAGCAGAAGTGCGGTATCTATTATGATGAGAAGCACTTGGCAGCAGCCGTTGGCAGTGAGCTTTGGTATATTGAACCCAAGCATTGGGGCAGGGTAATCTTGCTTCTTCTGGAGAAGAGCGCGGCGACGGCAATCTACTGCAATGACTCAAAGAGACTACTTAAACTTTGCGCTCTTCATCAGGGAAGCATTGATGCTTTTCAAATTGCCGGCGATATATCGTTGGCCGCTTATGTCTTGGATCCATCGGGAAAGGCGGATTTGTCCGCTTTGTCAGTGCGTTACGCCAGTTTGCCTCCGTTGATGGAGGTTGGTCCCGAGACTGGCCAGGCAGTGGAAAAGGCGATGCGGGTTCTGGTTTTGGGAGAGCTTTTGGAAAACCAAATTGCGGATCAAAGAATGATCCATCTTTATCACGATGTGGAGCTGCCCCTGGCCAAAGTGCTGGCACAAATGGAACTGACAGGTATTCGCTGCAACCCGCAAAAACTGGAGCGGATTTCGGCTGAAATGGAAACACAGCTTGCGCAATTGACAGCTGAAATCTACGAATTATCCGGCAGCGAATTCAATATCAATTCGCCAAAACAGCTGGCTGCAGTCCTCTTTGATCAATTGGGCTTGCCGGTGCTGAAAAAGACCAAAACGGGCCCTTCCACAGATGCGGAGGTTCTGGAGCAGCTCAGTTTTCACCCTTTGGTGGAAAAAGTCCTGATATACCGGCAGGTTAACAAGCTGAAGACAACATATGCCGATGCGTTGGTAAACCTGATCAATCCGGAGACTGGACGGATTCACACTACTTTCAATCAAAATATAACGGCTACGGGCCGTTTGAGCAGTGCCAACCCGAACCTGCAGAATATTCCAGTTAGGACTCAGGAAGGCAGGAGAATCCGCAGTGCCTTTGAACCTGAGGCAGGCGGGCTGCTGCTGTCCGCAGACTATTCCCAGATTGAACTGCGGGTTTTGGCTCACCTGTCGGGAGATCAGGGAATGATTGATGCTTTTAGGTCCGGCATCGATATTCACCGCCGCACTGCTGCAGAAATCATGGGGATTCCGTTGGAGGAAGTGACCGAAGAGCAAAGGGATTCGGCCAAAGCTGTCAACTTTGGTATCGTCTATGGGATCAGCAGTTTTGGCTTGGCCAAAGGGGCCAATATACCGCAAGCCCAGGCCCAGAAATATATAGAACAGTATTTTGCAAGGTATCCACAGGTGAAGGCCTATTTGGACCATACAGTCAAACATGCCAGAGAAGAAGGCTATGTGACCACGATTCTGAACCGCAGGCGCTACCTGCCGGATATTGGCAGCAAAAACTATCAGCGGCGCGCTTTTGCGGAAAGGACGGCCATGAACACTCCGATTCAAGGCAGTGCCGCCGATATCATCAAGATAGCCATGTTGAAGATTGATCAAGCCCTAAAAGCGAACAGACTTAAAGCTCGGATGCTGCTTCAGGTTCATGACGAGTTGGTCTTCGAAGTACCGCCCCATGAGCTGGGAACTGCTGTCAAGTTGGTTATGGAGAAGATGGAGTCAGTTATGGATTTGAAGGTTCCATTGGTTGTGGATCTTAAAGTAGGCCAGGATTGGGAGCATGTCAATTCTATTGAGGTGAAGTAAGTGCCTGAACTACCTGAAGTAGAAACAGTGCGCCGCACTTTGGAGCCGGTCGTGGTTGGGCAAACCATCGAGCGGTGTGAGATCTATTATGAACGAGTGCTTCCCCATGCCCGAAGCTCGGAGTTCTGCGGCAGCGTAGCCAATCGGACAATTACCGGAGTGGGAAGGAGAGGGAAGTACTTGATCTTTGCCCTGGATCGAGAGCTGGATCTTGTTGTTCACCTGCGCATGACCGGGCAGCTGATCTATCAGCCAACGAGGGAGCTTCCCCTGCCTAAACATGTTTCCGCCCGTTTTTGGTTTTTGGATAACGGCGAACTGCGCTTTGTCGATCAGCGGAAATTCGGGACGATTTATCTGGTTGCGAGAGATGATTACAGTGAGATTCACGGCTTATATACCTTGGGGCCGGAGCCCTTGTCCTCCGAGTTTATCTGGAAGGTATTGGCAGCGGGTGTTCAATCCATGCGGGCAATTAAGGCAGTTCTGCTTGATCAGACTAAAATTGCCGGTTTGGGGAATATCTATGCTGATGAAGTACTGCACCGGGCCGGTATCCATCCTCTTAAACCCGGCTGCCTTTTGACTGAGTCCGAGATCAAAATCCTGCATAAAAGCATTGTCTCAGTGCTCAATGAAGCAATTGCCTGCCATGGGACAACGATCAGGGACTATCGGACGGGCAGCGGGGATACCGGCAATTTCCAAAATCAGCTTCAGGTTTATCGGCAGACAGGAAAACCGTGCGGAAAATGCGGGGTTTTGATCGAACGAATCAAAGCAGGGGGAAGAAGTACCCATTTCTGCCCGCGCTGCCAAAGGTGGGATCCAGAGTGTACGGATTGACCGGATCGATTGCCACGGGGAAGAGTACTGTCGCTGGGATGCTGAGGGAACTTGGATCTGCGGTAATTGATGCAGATCGGATTGCCAAGGATGTAACCGCTTTGGGTCAACCCGGCTGGTATGAAGTCTTGAAAGCTTTTCCGGAAGTGGTTACTGCAGAGCAGGGAATCGATCGCAAAAAACTGGCGGAGCTTATCTTTGATGATAGACAGAAACGCAAACGGCTGGAAACAATCATTCATCCTTTAGTGTTTGCTGAGATCAAAAAAGAAGCCACCCTTCTAGAACGATCCGGGAAGGTAGTCTTTGCGGATATTCCTCTATTGTATGAGACCAATTGCCAAAGCTGGATTGATTTTGTGGTAGTGGTATATGTGCCCGAGCCTGTTCAGCTGGAGAGAGTGATGCGGCGGGATCAGCTGACCAGATCGGAAGCACTGAAACGGATTAAAGCCCAGTGGCCGATTGAACTAAAGCGGCAGCTTGCTGACTATGTCATTGACAACAGCGGGACTTTTGATCAGACTCGGGATCAAGTTGACAGATTATGGCAGCGAATTATAGAATGAGGAAGAGAGTCATACCGGAGGGCTGCTTTTGAACCGGATGTTAAGAGTAATTGTCACCATTGTGATTTTGGCGGCCGGCATTTGTATGCTTGTCTCTATCAAGCCAATAATGCGGCGAATCTACCCATTCCACTATAGAGACATCATATTTCAACAAGCCAGCCGGTTTGAGATTGACCCATACTTGATTGCGGCATTAATCTATGTTGAAAGCAAGTGGAATACTTGGGCCGTGTCGCCAAAAGGGGCTACGGGATTAATGCAGTTGATGCCCGATACGGCAGCGTGGATCAGTGAGCAAACCGGTGGGGACTATCAGGTTGAGGATTTGCTGGAACCCGAACTAAACATCATGCTGGGGTGCTGGTATCTTAATTATTTGCGCAATTATTTCCTAAGTTTGACGGCTGCTTTGGCCGCATATAACGGAGGCCAGGGCAATGTCCAGAAATGGCTTGCAGACCGGCAGTGGGACGGCACTTTTGCATCAGTTGCAGATATTCCTTTTCGGGAAACACGGATCTACATGCACAGAGTCGCCCACACATACAGCATATATCAAAAACTCTATCAATAGCTCAATAAACAGCACAAGAAAGCCTGAGAGGAGAAGAATAGATGAAAAGCTTGCAATCGATACAGGATGTAACCAGCTATCGGGTTGAAGATGGCCGCCGGCTGTATTCTGCAAACCATGATGAGATTCTGGCCGGCTTAACCACAGATGTTTATTTTGTCAAAACAAGACAGATTCTTGAGACCCAAGGTTATCAAAATACAGAGGTAGTAGCGGAGATTTTTCCCCGGCGCAGTGGGATCATCGCCGGGGTGGAAGAAGCTTTAAACCTGCTGAGAGATTTGGATGTGCAGGTAGAAGCACTGCCCGAAGGGACACCGTTTTCCGCCAAAGATGTGGTGATGCGGATCCGCGGGCTTTATACAGAATTCGGCATTTATGAGACGGCTGTCTTGGGGATCCTGGCCCACTCCAGTGGTTGGGCCACAGCTGCCCATGAGGTGAAACAGGTCACAAAAGACAAGCCCTTTTTCTGTTTTGGAGCCCGTCATGTGCATCCAGCAGTTGCCCCGGTTATGGAACGGGCGGCGATCATTGGCGGAGCTAGGGGCGCATCATGTATCCTCGGAGCAAAGCTGGCACGGGTGGAACCGTCGGGCACGGTCCCCCACGCACTGTTTTTGATCGTTGGTGACACGGTAGATGCAGCGAGAATGTACGATCAAATCATGCCGTCGGAATCACCCCGGACGATTCTGGTGGACACCTTCAAAGATGAGGTAGAGGAAAGCCTACGTGTAGCTGAGGCTTTGGGGGCACAGTTGGAAGCGATCCGTCTTGATACTCCCGGTGAAAGAGGGGGAGTAACTGCGGCTCTTGTCAGGGAACTTAGGGCGAAACTGGATTTGGCAGGGTATCAGCATGTACAGATCTTTGCTTCCGGAGGCCTGGATTTGGAGAAGATTCGGCTTTTGTCGCAGGCTGGAGCTGATGCCTTTGGTGTTGGCAGCTATATTTCCAGTGCCGTGCCAATTGACATGACCATGGACATCAAGGAAATCAACGGAATGCCGGTGGCCAAGCGGGGGCGCCTGCCGGGAGTCACTCCCAATGACGCCATGGTAAAGGTTAAATAGGTGTTTTTACCGCGGTTCGGAGGATCAGGTTGATGTGAAACAAGCAGGATGGTGGAGATTGCGAGGGTTGATGATGGTTGAGCAGACAATCAAAGCGAAGGTAATTCAGGTTGTTCAGAATGATCCCTTTCTGAGTATTGATGAGATTGCAGCCAAGGTACGGACAACACCTCGTTATGTGCGGACAATCTTGTCTGAAGCAAACCTTTCCTTGATGCAGCTGCGCAAACAGTATGCCAAACATATGGAGCACCAGTTGTACCGTAAGAAAAAACGAGTGCCGGTGGAGAAGGCTGATCCGCAAATCAGGCTGATCACAATCCAAGATCGGGACATTGCCGAGCTGCTCGGGCAGGATCCGGAGACAAATTTGCTGCGCTTAAGCAAGCTGCAGCTTTTACATAATTTTCCCTGTTTTTGTCAGTTGACAACCTATCTCGAAATTGAAGTCGGCGCCGGCAATTTTAACGGGCCGCTGCGTCAGGTTTTGGCTGCAGCAAGGACAGTGGAGCAAATCCAGCTAAAGCAGTCCTGGGTTGAGGTGGTCTCCAATCAGCCCAACTTGAGCAGGCTGCTGGTTCACCGCGAAGAGCAGCCTTTGCTGAAATTGACATACTTACTTGCGGACCAGGGCGTGCCGATTGCCGTGGAGACTTTGTGGCTGCCCACCGAGGGGATCCTCCTTTGCAATCAAGGCGGTGCAATTGAAATCGCAGGTGAATCAGGCAATGTCTAAGGCTGAGCCTCTGCTGCAGGTTTACGATCTGGTCAAGCACTTTCCGATTTCCAAAGGCATGTTGCTCAGCAAACAGGTGGGTGCAGTCAAAGCTGTTGATGGAATCAGCTTTACAATCATGCCTGGGGAAACTCTCGGACTTGTCGGTGAGTCGGGATGTGGCAAGTCGACCACCGGCATGCTCGTGCTCCGGTTGATTGAGGCGACATCAGGCTCGATTGTATTTGCCGGCAGGGATATTCGCTCTCTCAGCCCGAAAGAGCTGCGGGAACTGCGCAAAGAGATGCAGATCATCTTCCAGGATCCATATGGTTCTTTGAACCCCCGCATGACTGCGGGCAGTATCATCGCCGAACCACTGTTGATCCATCGACTTGCCGGTGGTAAAGCTCTTGACCTTAGAGTAAGCGAACTTTTGGAACGGGTTGGGTTGGATTCAAGGTTTGCCAAGAGGTATCCCCATGAATTCTCCGGAGGTCAAAGGCAGCGGATCGGCATTGCCAGGGCTTTGGCCCTCAACCCGAAGCTGATTGTCTGTGACGAACCTGTTTCAGCGCTTGACGTTTCCATTCAGGCGCAGGTGGTGAATTTACTTGTCGATCTCCAGGCTGAGTTGGGGTTGTCCTACTTGTTCATTTCGCACGACTTGAGCCTGGTAAGGCTGATTGCCCACCGTGTTGCGGTGATGTATTTAGGCAAAATCGTGGAACTGGGCTGCCGGGATGAATTGTATACGAATCCGCGGCATCCATATACCCAAGCACTGCTTTCAGCAATCCCAATTCCTGATCCCAGGATCAAAATGAGCCCAATTATACTGCGGGGCGAAGTCCCCAGCCCGGTAAACCCGCCGCCGGGGTGCCGCTTTCACACTCGGTGCCCATATGCCATGGATATCTGCCGTCGTGTAGAACCGGGGTTGGCCCCTGTGGGCCGGGATCACATCGCGGCATGTCATCTGATTGGGACATCGAAGTGACAAACCGGTGCCGGGTTGTAACAAAGCGCCGGCTTCTTTTTTTTACGGGGCAGAGTAACGAAAGGAATTTGCAGGACAAAAACCTAAGATAAAATCGTGAATGATATTTACACAAGGGGGTTGCCGGCTGATGGGAAAGATGATGAAGGCTTTGGTCAAACAACATCGCAAACCTGGTTTGTGGCTGGAAGAGGTGCCTTTACCAGAAATAGGCGTGGATGATGTGCTGATCCAGGTAATCAAGACCTCGATCTGCGGGACTGATGTCCATATTTATGATTGGGATCAATGGGCTCAGGCTACGATCCCGGTACCAATGGTCATTGGCCATGAGTTTGTGGGCCGAGTGGTTGACCTGGGCGGCAGTGTACGCAATTTTGCAATAGGCGATATCGTCTCTGCTGAGGGTCATGTGGTTTGTGGGCGGTGCAGGAACTGCCGGGCTGGGCGCCGGCACTTGTGCAATAAAACCAGTGGCGTGGGAGTCAACCGGCCGGGCGTATTTGCCGAGTATGTGGCAATTCCCGCATCCAATGTATGGTTGTGCAACCCCAAAATCGATCTGGATGTTTTAAGCTGTTTCGATCCCTTTGGTAATGCTGTTCATACCGCTTTGTCCTTCGATGTTCTGGGAGAAGATGTTTTGATCACTGGTGCCGGGCCGATTGGAATCATGGCTGCGGCCGTGGCAAGGCATGCCGGTGCCCGCCACATTGTGGTAACTGACGTGATTCCCTATCGGCTGGAACTCGCCAAGCAGATGGGTGCCACACTTACTGTTGATGTCCGCACAGAGAATCTGGCTGATGTGATTCCAAGGCTTGGCATGAAAGAAGGCTTCGATGTCGGATTGGAAATGTCCGGATCGGGAGAAGCATTTCGGGGCATGCTTGACCTTATGGTCCACGGCGGCAAGATCGCCATGTTGGGCATCATGAAATCAGATACGGCTGTTGATTGGAACAAGGTAGTGTTCAGAGGGATCACAATCAAAGGCATCTATGGCCGGCAGATGTACGAGACTTGGTACAAAATGACTACCATGATTGAGAGCGGTTTGGATGTATCACCTGTAATCACCCACAGATTCCATTACACAGAGTATGAGAAAGGATTCGAAGTGATGAAAAGCGGCAGATGTGGAAAAGTGATTCTTGATTGGGAGGGATAAACATGAAGAGTGCATACCGCTATTTCAGGGAACAGGCAGAGGAGATCAAGTCCAGCGGTCTGTGGAAAGATGAGCGCATTATCACCACGCCGCAGAATGCCTATATTGATACTACCAGCCATAAGCAAGTGCTGAACATGTGTGCCAACAATTATTTGGGATTGTCTAATCACTCAAAACTGATTGAGGCAGCCAAACAGAGTTATGACAAGTACGGGTACGGCTTGTCCTCAGTGCGCTTTATCTGTGGGACTCAGACTATTCACAAGGAATTGGAACACAAGATCTCCAGCTTTTTGGAGACAGACGACACAATCCTTTATTCGTCTTGCTTTGATGCCAATACCGGCCTGTTAGAGACGCTGCTCGGCCCTGAAGACGCCATTATCAGTGATCAGCTTAATCATGCCAGTATTATCGATGGAGTGCGGTTGTGCAAGGCAAAGCGGTTTGTCTACCGCAACAACGATATGGACGATCTGGAAGCAAAACTCAAGGAAGCAAGTTCGTACCGGATCAGAATGATCGCTACTGATGGTGTGTTTTCAATGGATGGGATTGTGGCCAATCTGGCTGCTATCTGCGATCTGGCGGAGCAGTACGATGCGCTGGTGATGGTTGACGACAGTCATGCCACCGGTTTTATGGGGAAACATGGGAAAGGCACTCATGAATACTGCGGTGTGATCGGCCGCGTTGATATACTTACCGGCACTCTGGGTAAGGCGCTGGGAGGAGCAAGCGGCGGATATACCAGTGGGAGACAGGAAATTATCAATCTACTGCGGCAAAGGTCCCGGCCGTATCTCTTTTCAAACACATTGGCGCCAGCCATTGCCGCATCAGCCTGTGTGGTATTTGATTTATTGACAGGGAGTACAGAATTTCGCGACAGGCTTCATGCCAACACCAGCTTTTTCCGCGGTAGGTTGAAAGCAGAAGGTTTTGACATTATCGCTGGTGAGCATCCAATCGTGCCGATCATGCTTTATGATGCTGTTTTGGCCCAGGAGATGGCCCGCCGGGCGCTGGAACAAGGCGTGTATGTGATAGGTTTCTTCTATCCAGTAGTACCTCAGGGATTGGCCAGAATAAGGACTCAAGTGTCCGCAGCTCATACACAAGCCGATCTGGAGTATGCGGTCAACACCTTTGTGAAGGTACGGAACGATATGGCCGCTGAAGGTTTGTGGCCGGCTGCAAAATAGTAATCACGGTTCATTGCTTCATTTCCTTCCCGGCATATCCTGTATTGTGAGGAGTTAACGCTAAAGCTTTAGGGGGGGAATTGAATGCTGCAGGAGTGGTATAAGCCAGTTCATACCAACCCCGGATTAGGTTCAAAATCGTTGAATCAGAAATTCGATCGGGTTTTTCCCAAACAGGTACGGCTGAACCTTGCTGCGTACTCACCGGCAGGACAATCAGCGGCGCACCGATGGGCATCCACCTGGGGGATGACATGGGGTGCACAGGCGGCTAAAGCAAGACGCAGGTAATTAGAGGGTGGGGCTGGGCTTTTAGCCCGGCCTTTTTCATGTTGCAAAACGTGCCCAGTTCGATTTATTTTTGACATAGGCAGGATATTCCAGGATAATCGTAGAATTGTAGAATAAATATGGATAACATCTGGCTTTGTGGAAAGCGGGGGACCAGAACTGACACCTAGAAAACGTTTGGGTGATGTCCTTGTTGAAGCTGGGTATCTAAGCAACCAGCAGATTCAAAAGGCGTTGGACCACCAAAGGAACTCAGGGGACAAGCTGGGGCACATTCTTGTGCAGCTTGGGATGATCACACCGGAAAAGATGGCGGATGCACTCAGCGTTCATCTCGGCTATCCCAGGGTTGACTTGGCACGCCAGTATATTGAGGCGGATCTGGTGAGCCTGGTGCCTGATCAAATGCTTGCAGAGAATGCCGTCTTGCCGCTGCGTGTGGACAACGGGATCTTGACGGTGGCCACGACCGATCCTCTTGATATTTTTCTGATTGACGAACTCCAAAGAATAACAGGGATGTCAGTTTCGCCGGTAATCGCGACCGAAGAGGAAATCAAGACAGCCCTCTCCCGCAGCCGCGATATTGCATCAACAGCGAGGAAAGTGTTTGATCAGTATACTGATGATGCTGATGATGAAGATAGCTTTTTGCAGAAGGATCAATATCTTGGGGATGCACCCGGAGTACAGTTGGCGAATATGGTCGTGGAGCAGGCTGTCCGGGACCATGCCAGCGACATTCACCTCGAGCCAACGGAAGAGGATATGGATGTCCGTTTCAGAATTGATGGTATACTGCGGAAAGTGATGACTGTACCGAGAAGGCTCCGGAATGATGTTCAATCCAGAATCAAAGTGATGGCCAACCTCGATATCACTGAACGCCGCCGCCCGCAGGATGGGCGCATTCAGATCAAAGTCGGCGATTCCGATGTGGACATGCGGGTTTCCACTTTACCCACCGTTCATGGTGAGAAAATTGTGGCCAGAATCCTTAACAAGGCGCATGGTTTGTTAAGTATTGATCAATTGGGTTTCAATGCAGAAACAGCCGAGAAGCTGCGGCGGATCCTGAAGCTGAACCAAGGGCTGGTACTGGTAACTGGCCCTACGGGCAGCGGCAAGACAACAACCTTATACAGTTTTTTATCGCATCTGAACACAGTTGAGAAAAACATCATTACAATTGAAGATCCTGTTGAGTACGATCTGGCGGGAATCAATCAGGTGCAGATCAATCCAAGAGTGAACTTGACCTTTGCCACGGGGTTAAGGACAGTGCTGCGCCAGGATCCGGACATTATCATGGTGGGAGAAATCCGGGATCGGGAGACAGCGGAGATCGCCATTCGATCCGCTTTGACGGGGCACCTGGTGCTGAGCACGCTCCATACCAACAATACAATTGCCACGGTTGCCCGCTTGATGGACATGGGTATTGAACCATATCTGATCAGCAGCACTATAACGGCAGTCATCTCGCAGCGCTTGGTACGCAAAGTATGCCCCGACTGTAAACAGGAAGTGCCCCTTACCGATCCTTTGGTGATTCAGTTTATCAAAGGGTTGGGCATGGCTGTGCCGGAGAAGGTATACAAGGGTTCAGGCTGTGTTTTGTGCAACCAATCGGGATATCATGGCAGAGTGGCGATTGAGGAAGTACTAATAATGAACAAGAACTTGCGCCAGGCAATAGACATGCGAGCCGGCGAAGAGCAGATGCGGGCGCTGGCACTTGAGTCAGGAATGAACACGCTGCAGGAAAATGCGGTAGCCAAGTTGACAGCGGGAATTACCACAACAGACGAGATTGTCCGCACCGTATACAGCATTGAGGAACAGGAGGCACTGTAGTGAACGCAGAAGAAAACGTCTTTGAACTGCTGGAAACAGCCGTAAAACGCAATGCCTCTGATTTACACCTGTCGGCAGGTATTCCGCCGATCTTGAGGATCTACGGTACCATCACACCCTTGACTGAGTACGATCCGCTGACACCCAATGTTGTTCATGAATTGATGCAGTCAATTATGGAAGAATCGCACGGTAGGGCTTTGGATACCCGTGGCGAAGTTGATTTTTCTTACGGCGTGCATGGTATTGGGCGGTTTAGGTGTAGTGTTTACAAACAGCGCGGATCTGTTTCTGCTGCAATTAGGGTGATTAATACCAGGATTCGTTCCCTGGATGAGCTGCGTCTGCCCAAGATCATTGGTGATGTTGTTCACAAGAAGGATGGCTTGATTCTGGTGACAGGGCCCACTGGGAGCGGCAAATCTACGACTTTGGCGGCGATGATCGACTTGATCAACCGCCAGCGCAAAGGCGTGATCATTACCTTGGAGGATCCCATTGAGTATCTGCACCACCATGGCGGCTGCATTATTAACCAGCGGGAAATCGGTACCGATACTCAAAGTTTTGCCAGCGGTTTGAGGGCGGCACTACGTGCAGATCCCGATGTGATTTTGGTAGGCGAAATGCGTGATTTGGAAACCATTGCTACAGCGATTTCTGCGGCGGAAACAGGGCATCTGGTTTTGTCGACTTTGCACACACGCAATGCAGCAACTACGATTGACCGGATTATTGATGTCTTTCCTCCCGCAAGCCAGCAGCAGATCAGGGTCCAGTTGGCAGGTGTGATTGAAGCTGTCATCTCTCAGCAGCTGATGCCCAGCAAAGACGGCAAGGGTATGGTACCTGCGGTGGAAGTAATGTTGGGTACGCCAGCGATTCGCAACATGATCCGGGATAACAAAACGCATCAAATCGGGACTCTGATTGAAACAGGAACCAGGTATGGAATGCAGACACTGGACGCATCGATCGATGAATTGGTCCGCCGCGGGATGGTGGATGAGATCGAAGCAAACCGGTATCGTTCCTTTTAGCGGTGGTGATGCTGGATGGGCAAATTTGTTTACAAAGCAAGGAATCCTCGGGGAAAACTGGTACGTGGTGTGGTTGAAAGTGATTCCAGAGAAGAGGCTCTGGCGGATCTGCGGGTCCGGGGTTTGCAGGTTACTCAAATTCAGGCTGCCCCACAAAGCAGCCTGAGCCAGATTGTCAATCGCACAGCGAGCCGCAAGCCCCTGAAGAGCAAAGTTTTGGCCCTTTTAGCCAGGCAGTTGGCGATTCAACTGGAAGCGGGAGTATCGTTGATATCCAGCCTGCAGCTCTTGGAAGAGCAAAGCCAGGATCAACGATTAACCAAGGCTTTGTATACGATTCGGCTGGACATTGCCAGTGGGAGCTCGTTTACCAGCGCCATCGCCAAACACAGAACCTTGTTTCCCCATGAGTTCATCCATCTGGTTGAGGCCGGGGAGTTGGCAGGAGAGCTGCCCACCGTGTTTGATCACTTGGCTGCATACTATGAAAAAATGGATGAGCTTCAGAAGAAGGTGTCTGAAGCGCTCATGTACCCGGCAATTGTAGGTTCGGTAGCGGTAGTCATGATATTCATCCTGATCTATTTCATCTTGCCGATGTTGATCACCAATTTTACAGCAGTAGGTGCACAGCCGCCAAAGATCACGCAAATGGTCCTTGATTTCCGCAGCTTCACCGTTGAATACTGGTACCTGGTTATCGGTATTTTGGCTGCGGTCATCATTGCGGCTAGCGTTTATCTCCGGACTGAACATGGCCAGTATCTGAAGGACAAAATCAGCTTAAGGCTTCCGGTGGTAGGAAATCTGCGAAAAATGGTAGTTTTTTCACGGTTTTGCCGGACCATGAGCATACTGCTGAACAGCGGGATTTCCATGATCAAGGCTTTGGGGGTTGTGGAGCGGCTGATCGGAAACCGCATTGTCAATCAGGCTCTTCGCGATGCAAGATTCGCTGTTGAGAAGGGCCAAGGATTGACCGAACCACTCAAACAGCATTCCGTGTTTCCCAAAATGCTGGTCCAGATGGTAGCAGTCGGCGAGGAAACGGGGAATCTGGAAAAAACCTTGATTCATCTATCCAATTATTACGATAATGAAGTGAATTATGCTGTTTCATCGTTAACCAAAATCCTAGAGCCGGCTGTAATGCTGGTTTTGGCAGTTGTAGTGGCCTTTATTGTTATTTCTGTATATCTGCCGATGATGCAGATGTTCAGCAACATTCAGTTTTAAGGAGTAGACCATGGCTAAAAGTTGTCTGGGACTGGATATTGGAAGTTATCAAATCAAGATTGCGGAGCTGGTAAGGGAAGGCAAGCACAATTATCGGATCAAAGAGTTGCTTCAGTTTGCTCCGCCAGAGGGCAGTTTAAATCATGATCAACTGCTGGATCCCGATCTTTTTGCCTATGCACTGCGCGGTGCGCTAAAGGAGCGTGGGGTCAAAACAGCTCGTGTGGTTCTGGGGCTTAACAGCCACAGTATGTCCATCAGGCAAGTCGTCATGCCCCGCATGAAGGCACGAGAGCTGGAACAGGCGGTTGAACTGGATTTAAACGAAATCCTCAAACTGCCTGCGAACCAGGCCGCCGATTCTGTTTACTACAGTTATGACGCGATCAGCAGGGGGACTGGGTTGGATGTAGTGGTGGTCGGATGCGCCAAAGAGCTGTTGGATCCTTATATCGCTATGATGAAGGCAGCCGAGCTTGAACCGAAGATCATCGATGTGGCTGCGTTCAATCTGCCGAGGTTGGTGGAAAACAGCTCCGAAATGCGCACATGCTATGTCGATCTCGGGTATGAACAGACCGTAATCTATGTCGAGCAGCACGGGTTTTATGCAGTGTACCGGATCTTGCCTATCGGCGGCCGGTTGCTGGACGAAGCGCTGTCATTGGCTTTTGAGATTGACGTTATCGAGGCCCAAAAGCTGAAGTACGAATACAGCCTGGAGGAGCTGATCAGTAAAGGTGTAGGTTCCACCAGCGCGCTTCGGTCTGTAGTCCAGCAGTACACCGGTGGGATACTGCAAACCCTTGATTATTTGCGCTCACAGTCCAGGGCTTCCCGGATCAGCGATATCCTGGATCAGGTGGTCCTGTGCGGGGGGATTTCCCATTTCCGGGGATTGATGACGGCATTTCAACAGGAATTGGATGTGGCTGTGAACAGGCTTAACCCTTTTGAGTTTTTCACACAAGGCCAAAGCTTCAATCAGCCTGTTGACTATGGCGTTTATGCCAATTCAATCGGACTTGCGATGAGGGGATTGAGTGAGTAATGCGGATTAACCTGCTGCCTGTTGAGGAGCGCCCATTGAAACAGAGCTCGGTACGCTGGGAGTTTTTACTGGTTTTCCTTGGCATTGTCCTGTTGATTTGTGTCAATGTATTGGGTTATCTTCAGTCTGCCCAGATCCAGGCTTTGCAGCAGGAGCATGAGAATCTCTTGAGTTACAAGAATATGCTGATGGAACAGCAGCGGCACATCTCCCAGATGCAGGCCAAGAACAAAGATTTGAGGGCGGGTATCGATTATTATCGGCAAATAGCTGCCGGTGCCGATCTGAATCCGCAGCCGGAAGAACTTGTTTTGATCGTTTCCGGTGTGCCGGAACAGGTTTGGCTGGAAGCCGTGGAACTCAACAAATCGAACATTGTGGTTTCCGGGTACACCGTCGAAGCTTCACTAGTTTTCACATATTTGCAGAATCTGCAAAGCCATGGTTACGACGCCAGTGTCAATCAGCTGGACCAAGCGGCCTTGGGCGGCAGGATCATTAGCTTTACGATCAATGCTCAAAGGAGAGACTAAGTTGATCGAATTGAGTTTTTTCAATACCAAAAAATCAGCGGTCAAATATATCCCGATTATACTGGTCTATATGATGGTAATTCTGTCTTTGCTGATGTTTCTCAGCCCGAAAATATCGGAGTTGAAACTGCTGGAGAATACAATCAAGCATGAACAAAGCCAGGTGGAGATGATTGAGCGCTTGATTGAACAGCGCCATGCCATTGAGGCAGAGCTGGACACCTTGACTGCGGCAGCCCTTATGTATGAAGAGATGATACCGCGGGCTGTTGACTTGCCGGGAGTATTGGCGGCTGTCAAAGAAGTGGCTGCAGTTTCCCAAGCCGAGCTAGTGAAGCTGGATTATGATCCGCTGCGGGCTGAAGGGGCCAACTCCATGTACCGGCTGAACATGGAGCTTGCCGGCGGCTGCGGTAATGTACTGGCAGCGGTTCAATCATTGGGGGAGGCATTCCCATCGCTATACTACACCGACATGTCACTGATCAGCAGCATCAATGGGAGTGTTCATCTGAGAGCAGGACTTGATTTGTATGTCATACCTGCTCAACGGGAAACATCAGCCAGCTGGCAGCCGCCAGTTTGGCAGGAGACAGGTGTGGTTCCAAGCCATCCGTTTGGAACGCCCCTGTGGTACCTGCAGGAATCATGCGTTAAAGGGATTAAGCTTTTGGGTGTTGTGAAAGTCCATGGTAGTGAATACCGAGCCTTGGTCAGTGTTGACGGGGCTCAGGTATGGACAAGGGTGGGGGAGCCTTTGGGGGTAGGTACTGTTTCTGAGATTTCCGAGACCATGCTTGTCCTTGATGTTAATGGGGTGAAAATTGGTATTGACTTTGGGGGGGAATTGTAATGTTTAAGATGAAACCCAGGCAGATGGCAGTTTTGGTGATTGCATTTGCCGGGCTGCTTTTGGTGGTGCAGGTTGGTTTGGCCGAGGCTGTTCTTGATATGGATTTCAAGGAAGCTCCCTTGGGTGATGTATTTCAGGTCCTGGGTGAGCTGGCCGGGTACAATGTCCTGATCGATCCCAGTGTCACTGGAACGATAAGTTTTTACCTTAAGGAACTGACAGTCACGGAAGCCTTGGACTTGCTTATTCAAGTAAGCGGTTACGATTACCGGATCGTGAACAACACTCTGGTTGTGGCCTCAAAAGCCCGGTTGGATGAAAGATTTCAAAGCCAGGATTCAGCATTCGTTGCCTTGAAAAATGTTTCAGCTCAAGATGCGAGCCGATTGTTGGCAATAGTCGTTCCCGGGGTTAAAACCTATATAGACCCCGAATTGAATATTCTGTTCCTGTTTGGCACAGTTGGAGAACTCGATTATGCCACAGGGATTCTCGAAAAATATGACTCAATCCGTTCCGGTTCTGTACAGCTTGAACAGGCATCAGATCCGAATCTGATCAATCAGCGGATTTATATTGAACATGGAAATGGTTTGGAGATACTCGGCATCCTCCAGCGGGCTTTTCCATCCAGGCAGTTTGCGTGGGATGCGGGACTGAGAATTCTCTCCGGAGTTGCCAGTGAGGCAGAATGGCAGGAAATTCACATCATAGTTGGAGCCAAAGACCACCCGGCGTTTATCTTGAAAGGTTTGGTTAGAAGCAGTGATCGAACACTGATTCTGATTGAGTACGAGGGTAGAACGCAGCTGATGCAGCCCGGCGATTCATCTATGGGCTGGACTCTCCAGAGGGTCGTGGACAAACAAGTGGTTTTTGTCAAAGATGATCGCAGCTTCACGCTGGAAATGGGGAGGCAGTGATCATGCACAGCGCCAAACCAAGGTTCAGTGGGCTGTTATGGGTGATACTGTTCACGCTGCTGCTGTTTGTTTCAGGACAGGCTCTGGCGCAGTCCGTCACTCTTCAGTTCATCGAAACAGAGTATAAGGATATCTTCCAAACCTTGGGAGAAATTGCCGGCATGAATGTTCTGGTGGACAAATCGGTGACCGGCAATGGTACGTTTCATTTCAACGATGTTGATCTTTATGAAGCATTGGACCTTGTAGCCCAAGTGAGCGGAGCGGGCTGCCTGATCAAAGGCAATACACTGCTTGTTGCCGCGAAAGAGCGCATGGCAGAGTTGCAGGCAAGCCAGCTTCACTATATATATACGGAGCATATTGCACCTCAGGACATTATTCCTGTCCTGGCCATGTTTATGCCGGCGGAGAATATTTACGTCAAAAGCGGCAGCAATCTCCTGATCATCTACGGGAGCCCGGAACAACTGGAGCAAGCCCAATCGGTAGTAAACCAGCTCGATGTGCCGGATTTGCGGGCGTATCAACAAGAGACAACCGTTTTGGCTGTACTGCAGCTGCTGGCCGGGGAGTTGGGGCTGAACCTGATCGCTGATCCAAGCCTGGCATCCAGCAGTATTGTAGCTGACATTCGCAATCTCGATCCAATGGCGGCACTGGAATTGATCGCAGAACAGGCGCATCTGGAACTGTCATTTGCCGACGGCACACTGGTAGCACACCGAAAGCAGCCAACATATGCCCAGGCTGATCCGGTTATCCAGCCTCGGGAGCGAATCAAGATCTACCGCTTGAACCATACGGAGCCCGATGCAGCCGGCCGCATGATGCAGCTGATTATCCCGGCGGATCGGATTCAGGTTGATGAAACCACAAAATCAGTCATGATCAGAGCCACAGAAGATCAGATAGCAGAGGTGGATCAGTTCATTGCCGAATATGATCAGCCGCTGCCACAGGTGCTTTTGGAAGTGTGGATTCATGAGATGGCTGATGATGTATCCGCCGCATTTGGATTGGACTGGAGCGGCATTTTGCCCAGTTTTCAAGTGGGGATGGAGGACCCGGACTCCCTATTCCAGGTTGAGCTCGATTGGGAACCATGGCAGGTCCTTTTTGCCTTGGAAGCATTGGAACAGCAGGGTAAAGCTAAAATCCTTGCCCGTCCCAAGATCGCCACGTTAAGTGGCCAAGAGGCCATGTTTTTCGTGGGCGATCGGATTCCTATCGTTTTGACTGATGAGGAAGGCAATCAGCAGAGCATCGATTTTCTGCAGAGCGGTATCAACTTAAGTGTGCTGCCGCGGATCTCTGATGACGGAATGATTACCATTGAGGTACGCCCGGAAGTAAGCCTGTTCGTGTTGATAGAAGGCTCGCAGTATCCCCAGGTTAAAACCAGGGAAGCAAGAACAACGGTGAGAGTCAAGGATGGCCAACCCGTGTTGATTGGCGGCTTGATTCAGGAAAATGAAGGCGAAGAAACCAACAAGGTGCCGTTGATAGGCGATCTGCCCCTTGTTGGCAAATTGTTCCAGAAAACTGATATCGTCAGTGAAAAAACAGAAATGACCATTATCTTGATCCCAAGAATCATCGATGGGTCAGAGGGATTGGTGGCAGGATCTTTTTTTCCCGCAGCCCAGTAGCCATAGAGACACCGGAGTATATACCGGGTAATGATGATCTGGGTATTGGTTACTGGGTAGATTTTCAGCCGCTGCCTTGGTGGCAGTTTTCAGCGGGGGTTAGCAAAGACATCGGAGATGATCGAACCGTTGGTTTTGGATTGGGAACAGGGAAAAACGGGATGTACATAGTAACAGAAGCTGTTTTCCCAATACTCAAGGAAAGGCTGAATTTCATCTGCCAGCTGGATCTTTCTTTGGCAACTGCCGGGTTAGGCTTGGGGATCGATCTTGGCATACCTTTGTCTGGAAGCGCAGGCCAAATCAGACTGGAGCCTGTGATTGGCTGCCGCTTCAGCGAAAGCGGGAGCAAGGTTGGAATAAGGTTGCGATTCAGTTGGTAAGCCTTGTCATACATGAAAGAGGTGATAGAGGGGGTATTTGAAAGCCATTTGTGCACATTGATTAGCAATACTCAGTAAAGGGGAGAAACGGAATGTTAAAGAAGCTTTGGAGAAGGTTGAATCAGGAAGAGCAGGGTTTTACGCTGGTTGAGTTGGTTGTGGTAATCGTTATTCTTGGCGTTCTGGCCGGGCTTGGCATTCAACAGTTCGGCAATATCCAAGAGACCGCTCGACAGAATGCCAATAAGGCAAATGTCAGGATGCTGCTCAATGCTGCCAGGATGTACTTGATGATAGACTCGCCGACAAGCACCAGTGAGGAGGAATTCACACGAGATGCTCCGGAAGATCTTGTGCGTTATATTGACGAATGGCCGGAAGATCCGTGGGGCAGTTACGAGTACAGGGTGGTAATAGGTGACGGTACAGGCGATGCACGGGAAGTGCAGATTTATCGTGGCACCGAATTGCAGTTGCAGTATCCAGCTTCCGATGGCGAATAGGCATATTGATGCCAGGAGTTTCGCTGAAGCGGGTAGAAATTGGAACTGATACGGGAGGGCTGCCTATGAACATCAGATCCGAACAAGGCATAGCTGCCATTGGGGTGGTAGTGATGTTACTG
>FZPS01000006.1_pt60 | contig 24740 bp, 23 predicted proteins | sample 1817821 | NCBI WGS metagenome assembly FZPS01 (sample SAMEA104158645, study PRJEB21678) | metagenome | place: Germany | collected 2015-04-21 | reverse complement strand
GGGTACGAGAAGTTGACCTCTTCCTCTATGGCGAACCACTGTCTGTTGATTTCGTCCCTTTTTTCATAGTAAAACATATTGAATATTGACCGCCTGCGCCAAAATTTTGACTATATTATACTCCTTTTATTGCCAAATAGTCAAGAGTCTTTTTGCTGTATCATGATATTGATGTAACAGTATCCATTATTCAGGAAGATGATGTAAAATCAGTTAAAGCATCTATGAAGTTTAAGAAAAAACGCTGTTGTGTTTTTTCCTGCCAAATTCATAAAACATAAGACAAGGCGGCCATTAAATAAACACATAAAAACAGGGGTTTACAAAGATGGTGCTGTTGTATATAATATAGTATACAATTAACATTCAAAAATTTGCCTGCCCAGCATAAATCACAAGCGGTGTAAGCACAGAATTTGATACATGCTTTTTACATTTGTTATGAGACCTGTTATAGCACAAAATTATTTCCCCTGCCGCTATGTGAACGCAATTATCAATTATGTTAATAAAGCTTCCTGCACGGTTCACATATAATATAGGGTATCCGGAACGGTTCAGCCGTCATCGGGAGGCGGGGAGCGTGCCTTTGCTTAACAAGCGGGGCGTTATGTAAACCGGCGGATGTTACGCCTCCTCTCGTACCTATTACGGGAGGCTTTTGATTTTTATTAGGAAAAGGATGTTAATAAAATGGATACGACTAACAAAGGTAAAAATTCAGCATCATCTTCAATAACATTCCGAGGCATTATCGGAAGAGCCGCATCACGCGCTCTTTTGCGCGTCTCCGATACTGTGTCCGGTACAATACGAGAAATGAAGGAAGATGTTTCCGCTGTTCGCGAGCGCGACCCCGCGGCGAGAAGCTCACTTGAAGTCGCGCTTTTATATCCTGGGGTACACGCTATATGGGCGCACAGAATAGCGCATAAACTTTATCAGAAAAAACTGTATTTCCCCGCACGTTTCATAAGCCAGACAGCAAAATTCTTTACCGGTATCGAAATTCACCCGGGCGCAAAGATAGGGCACAGGTTGTTCATCGACCACGGCGGTTCCGTTGTCATAGGCGAAACATCGGAGATTGGTGATAACTGCACCCTTTATCAAGGCGTCACGCTTGGAGGTACCGGCAAAGAAACGGGAAAACGCCATCCCACGCTTGGTAATAACGTAATGGTGGGAGCCGGAGCCAAGGTTCTTGGCGGCTTTACGATCGGCGATAACTCAAAAATTGCAGCAAATGCTGTCGCTTTAAGCCCCGTCCCGGCTAACAGCACAGCTGTTGGTGTTCCGGCACGTATCGTGCGGACAAACGGCGTTCGTGTTGGTGATCTTGACCAGGTTCATATTCCCGACCCCCTCGCTCAAGAGCTTTGCACGATGCGCATGAAAATTAATGAAATGCGAACGGAGCTTGAGAATATAAAGAATAAATTAAATCAAGCAAATGGAAATACTGAAAACAACACAACAAGCGAATAAAACAAAAAATTATTATGGAGAAGAAAAAATAAGGAGCCGCCATATATGATTTGTAAACGCTGCAAACGCCTTGCGGACGATGATTTTGAATACTGTCCGTACTGTGGAAAATCGTTTTTTGATGACAGCGAACAACCGGTTGAAAATATAGAAACAGAAAAAGAGGGCGAATACAACACAATCGGTTTTGATAATAACGGCGATAAAACTGCACCCGGTGATGACACGTCCCCGGACGGTAAAGTCCCGATAAACATATTTGGCGGCAATTTTGATAAAAACACAAGATTTCAGTATCAGTCAAGACCACGTCGCCCGTCGGTAGCACGCGCAATTTTTAGTGCGACTTTATACTTTTTCTTTTACCTTTTCGTAAATATTCTTGTGACGGCCATATTCCTTTCATCGGCAATGCTCGACAGTATGTACGACATTGCGGAGCAGTATTACACAAAAAACAGCGACGTCTATGGTGAATGGAATGAAGAAACGTTCGCAAAAATATACTCCGAGCACTACATCGAAATCACGACCGAAGCATACAAAGATGCTTTATCTTCCATTGACCTCAGTCTTATTACTATCATCTACTCTGCCGCCACACTGATAGCGCTTATTATTATTTTCGCCATCCGTCGCAAACGTTTTCATGCTGAAATCGGCTTGCGTAGGATAAAAAACGAGGCTATACTACTTGTTTTGCCTTTTGGTGTTTCGCTTCAGTTCCTCATTGTTTTTCTACTCAATCTTATCCCTCTGCCGGAAAAAATAATTGAGGATTATAATAGGCTTTATTCACTGCTTGGCAACAGCCCGCGCATCCTCGAAATTATTGGCACTGTAATTGCCGCCCCTATCATTGAAGAAGTTGTATTCCGCGGGCTTGTTTACACGCGCCTTCGCCGCGCGATGAGCGCCCCCATCGCGGCCGGGCTGTGTGCCGCTATCTTTGCGCTTGCACACGGTCATATCATTGCCACAATGTACGCTTTCATCATTGGCCTAATTCTATGCTTCTTGATGGAGCGCTTCCGCTCACTTTGGGCGCCAATTCTATTGCACATAGGCTTCAATACTGCAAATTATCTGCCTTTTCTACGTGAGGATTCGTCCACCGTCGAGATAATGATTACCGTTGCCATAAGCTTTGTCATATTCGCTGCGAGCGCTTTTTTCATACTTCGCTCAAGGAATAGTGAAAACAAAGTAAAAAATAGTATAAACGGCGGCGACGGCTCAGATAACACAACAATCTGACCTCCGGCACACAAAACTGAAAGCTGTAAGTAGAAATAAATAGCCTTAAGTAAAAAGCACAAAGCAATACAAGGAGAGCAAAAAATATATGCTTTATCTATATAACTCCCTCACTCGGAAAAAGGAGCCGTTTACTCCCGCAAACGGTAATCATGTCGGCATGTACACATGCGGGCCCACTGTCTATCATTACGCTCACATAGGAAACCTGCGCTCATACATCATGGAGGATGTGCTTGATCGCTATCTCCGTTACCTCGGTTATGATGTGAAGCGCGTGATGAATATAACGGACGTCGGCCATCTCTCAAGCGACGCCGATACAGGCGAAGACAAGATGGTCAGCGGGGCGCGCCGCGAACGTAAAACAGTGCTTGAAATAGCTGATTTTTACACAAAGGCTTTTCGTGCCGACTGCGACGCTCTCAATATACGCTGGCCCGATGTTGTAGAGCCGGCAACAGCATGTATTGACGATTGCATTAAGATTATATCGCGCCTAATTGAAACAGGTTATGCATATGAAGCTGGCGGCAACATATACTTTGACACATCTAAGCTTAGTGAATACTATGTTTTCAGCCGTCACAACGCCGAAGACCTTGATGTCGGCGTCCGTGAGGGCGTTGGCGAAGATAAAAACAAACGCAATAAAACCGACTTTGTGCTTTGGTTTACTAAAAGCAAATTTGAAGATCAGGAATTAAAGTGGCCAAGCCCTTGGGGGATGGGTTATCCTGGTTGGCACATAGAGTGCTCCACAATATGTATGAAGCATCTCGGTGAAACAGTCGACATACACTGCGGCGGGATTGACAACGCTTTCCCCCATCACACAAATGAAATCGCGCAGAGCGAAGCTTATCTTGGCCACCCGTGGTGCCGTCACTGGTTCCATATAATGCACTTAAATACACCGGGCGGTAAAATGAGCAAATCAACGGGCGAGTTTCTTACGCTTTCGCTTCTCAAAGAAAAAGGATACAGCCCGCTTGCATATAGATTCTTCTGCCTGCAGTCTCACTACAGGAAATCACTCGCCTTCTCGTGGGAAACGCTTAACAATGCGGCATCCGCATATGAAAAGCTCATCGCGCGTATATCACAGCTAAAACCTGTTGGCAACCCCGACCCCGATGCGCTTGATGCGCACAAAGCCTCTTTCCGTGAGGCGCTTGACAACGACCTAAATACATCACTTGCCATAACAGTCCTTTATGACACTTTAAAATCCGATTCTTCTGACGCGACAAAACTTGCGGCGATTGCTGATTTTGACAGTGTACTTGCTCTTGACTTAATTGAAGCTGCTAAAAAGTATGCCGAACGCGCAACTGAAAATACAACTGAAGGCGATCCTGAGATTATGGCAGCTATTGCCGCCCGTGCTGAGGCAAAAAAAGCAAAAAATTATGCCGAGGCTGACAGAATAAGAGCAGAGCTTGCCGCGCGCGGCATAATACTCATTGATATCCCCGAGGGAACAATTTATAGAATTGAAAAATAAAAGCGGACACCGTACACAACCGCTGCTAACAGTGCGTGAAGCGTAAAAGGCTGATACCGCATAAAGAAAGGACACAAAACTTTTATGGAAACAATGTATCCCAGGGGAACGAATTTGAAACATAATTACCCGCTTTACGAAGTAAAGCCTTTTTCCTCAATACGCGAAATGCTCGACCTTGCCGCAGAAGAAGCACCGGACACCGTGGCTTATAAATTCAAAGGCGAAGAAGGCACTGTTACTGAGGTCACATATTCACGCTTCCGCGACGCTGTTGACGCGCTTGGAACAGGAATGGCGCTTCTTGGCCTTAGGAATATACACATCATATGATAGGTGAAAACTGCTACGGCTGGATCTTGCATATCTGACGACACTGTGCAGCGATAACGTTTTTGTCCCGATCGACCGTGAGCTTCCTGTTCGCGAAATAATAAACATTGTTCATCACAGTGACTGTGAAGCGCTGTTTTTAACAAAGAATTTTGCGGGCAAGCTTCTCCCGTATGCCGATGAAATACCCGCTATACGTAAGTTTATCGTATTCGGGCTTCCCGAAAATGAACATAGAAATCTGCAAAACGACAAAGCCGTCCGGGCAGAGGATCTTATCCGTTATGGCGGCTCGGCGCTGACTGTTGCGACCGCTCATATCTTGACGCCCGCCGCGGTGAATACGAGCTTAAAATGCTCGTATATACATCCGGCACAACGGGCGTTGCAAAGGGCGTAATGTTATCGGAGCACAACCTTGTATCCTCCGTTTATTATGGAATGCAGATTTCTACAGTCTACACAACCGGGCTTTCTGTTTTACCCTATAACCACACATACGAAGCCGTATGCGACATTCTTGTGTCGATTCAAAAGCACGCAACACTCTGTATTAACGAAAATCTTCGCTCCATTGCCGAAAATTTAAAACTTTATAAGCCTGACTATATAATGCTCGTTCCGGCATACGTCGATAACTTTTATAAAAAGATTTGGAGCAGCGCAGAGGCCGCCGGTAAGGCTGACGGCCTGCGTAAACTCATAAAGATAAGCGCAAGGTTAAGAAAAATAGGCATTGACCGCCGGCGCGAACTTTTCGAGAGTGTCCACAAGGTCTTCGGCGGCAGGCTTATTAAAATCGTTTGCGGCGGCGCGCCGATTCGTCCGGAGCTTGCGGAATTTTCGATGCAATCGGCATAACGCTCATCAACGGCTATGGTATAACGAATGCTCGCCGCTTGTCTCTGCAAACCGCGACTTTTGTAATGACTACCATACAGTCGGCGTTCCACTTCCGTGCGTTAAAATCGGAATTGATAACCCGAACGAAAACGGCGAGGGCGAGATAACGGTTTCGGGCGATGTCGTTATGATGGGATATTATAAAAATCCCGAAGCAACGGCAGAAGTTCTCCGCGACGGCGCTTTTTACACCGGTGACTATGGCCGTATTGGTGAAGACGGCCGCCTTACTATAACCGGACGCAAGAAAAACCTCATCGTCCTCAAAAACGGTAAAAATGTTTATCCCGAAGAAATCGAAGGTTACCTTAATTCATACCATATATTCGCGAAGTTGTCGTTTACGCGCTTAAAAACGAGGATGGTGACGAAACGGGTCTTTGCGCCGAAATGTTCCTTGATGAGCAATTAACAAAAGGTATGAGCGCAAGGGAACGCCTTGAGTTAATGATCAAGGAAGTTGCAAAAATCAACCGCGAGCTGCCCTCCTACAAACGTATAGCAAAAATCAAACTGCGTAAGACTGAGTTTGAAAAGACAACATCCCGCAAAATAAGCCGTGTAGGATTAGGAAGCGACGATACTGACGACGCAAACATATAATTCTGGTGCTTTAAAAGTAAGTAATAAATATTAGTTGAGATAGACAGAATATGCGGTGCCTTTTGGGGCGCCGCTATGACTATAGCGGGGGAGTTGTGCGCAACATGAAAGATAACAGCAAAAAATCTGATGTTTCCTCCACTCAAATTGCCCGAAAAAGCGATAAAAAAGCAAAATCTAAGGGAAAAAACAAAGCTAAAAATCAAATAAAACCGCCGTCGCTGTTTTTATACATCATCGCGGCTGTATTTGTAGTGCCATACCTTCGGCTGAAATACAGAATTACTATTGATAAACGTGCAATTCGCGGTATGCGCAGCCCTGCCCTCGTTTTAGCGCCGCACGTAAGCAATTATGACCCTCTCTTAACCGGTATGGCTCTTTTACCTCATCGCGTCACATATGTTATCAGTGAGCATTTTTTCACATCACCGAAGCTCCGTCCGGTTCTTCGCAAACTGAACGTAATAACGAAAAAAATGTTTTACCCTGACGCGCAGACAGTCATTAATATAATACGTGCAGCAAGATCGGGGCGAATAATCGTGCTCTTTCCAGAGGGGCGGCTTACGTGGTACGCACGTTCTCTGCGAATCACCAACGGCACCGCCGAGCTTGCGCGGAGGCTTGGGCTTGATATTTACATCGTCACAAGCAATGGCGCCGGGCTGACATTCCCGAAGTGGGCGAAATCAAAGCGCCGCGGAAGAATTCACATCCGCACAGAAAAGCTAATGACAGGTGAGGAAGTCCGCTCGATGACAGCGGATGAGCTTCACAAGAAAATAGCGGACGCTATCCGTCACGACGATGAGGTAGCAATGGCTGGTGTCCGCTATCGATGCCGCGACACAACGCTTGGACTCGACAGAATCCTTTATAAATGTCCTTTGTGTGAGAGTGAATTTACGCTTGACACATCGGAGGGTCACATACGCTGCCCCTGCGGGCTTGATGCAACGCTTGACGAGTACTACCGCTTATCCGGCGCCCCGTTTGATACAATATCAGACTGGTACGAGTGGCAGTGCGATAAAATTAATCTTAACTCTCCGCTTGAGTGCCATGCTCGCGTTGGCTGCGTTAACAGTGAGGGCAATATGGACAAAAACGCAGGTGTTGCAGAAGTGAAGCTTGACAGACATGCTCTTTATTTTGACGGCTGTGTCTTCGGGGAGAATATTACGCTATCCATACCGACAGAAAAAATAATAGCATTTCCGATAACGCTCGGTGAGGAATTTGATTTTTACTATAATGGCAGGCTTTATTATATTTATCCCATCCCCGACGGCCGCGCGGCAATAAAATGGGTCGCCTTCCTTGACCGCGTGACAGATGAAAGCAAAGAAAAGCTCTGACGCGTACGCGTCAGAGCTTTTCCTTTACACATATCAGTTGAAAAGACGGCGTTAATATGATATTATGTTGTATTATATTGTTATGGATATTATGTTAAAGGGAGGTGTGGTTTTTTCAATGCTTGACGTAACTCTCGTCGGATGCGGCGGCACAATCCCGCTAAAAAAAAGGTGGCTTACAGCCTGCATGATGCGTTATAACGGGAAGTGCCTGCTCATTGACTGCGGCGAGGGCACACAAATTGCCATGAAGGAAGCCTCCCTTCCATTTAAGCCGCTCAGCGTTATTTGCTTAACACATTTTCATGCCGACCACATAAGCGGACTACCGGGGCTTCTTCTATCAATGGGTGGTGAGGGGAGAACTGACCCCGTCGTTATAATCGGCCCTGGAAATGTGCAAAAGTATATTTCGTCGCTTCTTATCATAGCGCCTGAGCTGCCATTTGAGGTCATTTGCGTTCCGATAAACGAAAAAGTTGAAACGTTTGTTTTTGACGGATTTTATATTACCGCTTTCCACGTCAACCATACAATAACTTGTTACGGATATACAATCGAAATCCCTCGAGCCGGGAAATTCGACCCCGAGCGCGCCCGTCGAAACAGCGTGCCGCTGCGCGTATGGAACAAGCTGCAGAAGAATCTAACGGCGGAGTATGAAGGCGTCATCTACACTCAAGATATGGTTATGGGCCCGCCACGCCGCGGAATCAAAGTTACGTACTGCACCGACACCCGACCTATGCCTATCATAACTGATCAAGCATCTGGCTCCGACCTTTTCATCTGCGAGGGGATGTACGGTGATGAGGACAAAGCGGGACGTGCCCGCGAATCACGGCACATGACGTTTTCGGAAGCAGCAAACCTTGCCGCCGCAGCGCCCATAAAACCACGGCGTATGTGGCTGACGCACTACAGCCCATCAATGCCCGATCCCGAGGCGTATATCGGTGAAGCAAAAGCTATATTCCCGGACGCTATATGTGGCCGTGACGGTATGAGCGTAACGATACGATTTGACAATGAGTGAGCGCTGTAATTTATCAAAATATAAAAAAGCGCGTCAGGCGCTGATTTTATACGCGCCTGCGTGCTTCTTTTTATCTATACAGTCTTTATTATTACTTCTTCAACAAAAATGCTTTGCCTCTAAAATCTCCATCAAGGTCGTTGCCGAAAGTCTTAACAATCTGTCGATTACTTAAAAATTTTTCAATCGGCGGATTTGCACCGTCTTTGAACGTATGAACAATAAGAAGCTCCATGTTGCCAAGCTCACGAAGTACAGCCTGATAACCAACAGGATTATTATAATCCTCGGCCGTACATTCAATGACGCTTGTATAACCGTCTTTGATTATATCTTTTATTTCACCGTAGAATGCTATCCCAGCTAAAACAGCTTCCCAGTTTTCATCGGGTATATCGAAAATTGATCCGCTCAGACAAAGCCTGCCTAAAAATCCGGCTGTGAGGCTGTAATTCACTCGGTGAATGTCGTCGCGGCTGCGCAAAACAGCCCAAATCTGACTTTGACGCGGCTGTATGAAGCGCTGGACGTTTGCCGCAATAATCGGTATGCTGACGCACTCGTGTGCATCGGAAAAGCTCGCCTGTGAAACAAGCTCCATCATTGACGGCTCAAGCCTGTGACCGCCGCTTGAGCAGTTTTCAATAACAAGGTCGGGTAATTTTTCTGAAATCCGCCTGATGTATTTCTGGCTTGCAAGTACCGCCTGACGAAGACCTTCTCCTAAGCTTTCGGCACCGTCACATCCGACACCGATAGTTTCATTATAATCAATTTTCAAGTACCCGAAGCCGCACTCGGACAATAGATTTATAACCTTTTCATCAAGATATTTAACGCACCACTCGTCACGCATATCAAGGAACCGGCGTCCCCCGACAGTTAATGGATATCCGTGACGAGAAAGCAGGTGCTCCGTTTTTATATATATTTCTGCTCCGGGAGCTGCATTTTCAAACTCAAACCATATCCCCGGTATAAGCCCGTATGATTTGATCATGTCACAGACTTCTTTCAGTCCGTTTGGGAAAAGAACCTTGCTGACATTCCAGTCACCGATGGAATCCCACCAGTTCTTCCCTTCTTCCTTATACCATCCGCAGTCAATAACAAGATATTTTACGCCACTCTCCTGAAGTTTTTTCGCAATTCTTTCAAGGTTTTTAATTGTCGGATTTCCCCATGTGGTGCAGTATTCATTGAAAATCACAGGCAAGTCGGCGTCATTTGGTGCTATTCTTGGCTTTTGTGCCTTTACAAGTGAATCACATACTTCAAGCAGAGTTTTTCCCGTAGCCACGACAGCTTTTGGTGTTGTAAATTTCTCGCCCGGCGCTATATCCTTACACCAGTGTCCGTAATCAAAGTCCGCAAGCCCGCCGGTAAGTGTAAGCGGCTCACGCAGTCTGAACAGCTCAATTTGCCAGCTTGAGGGGCAATAAAGCTGAACACCTATAAAACTGCCAGTTTTGCTGTCCTCAAGCGCGGCAAATGAAAACCATTTTCTAACGGGCATCGAGCCTAACTGGCCGAATTTTTCAATTCTCATGCCATTGCCGCTCCACGACCGCTCCATATTAAGGCTTGTAAGCTTTTGTGAAAGAATTTTTCCCTCTGCGCTCCAGAATGATGTTGCTCTATGCAAAATATCAGCAAAAATTCCGGTAAGTGCAAAAGAAGATATCATATCAAGAGTTACAGTTGATCCCGAGCAGTTTTCAAAAACAGTATAACATTCATATACATTTTCTTTTTTTATATGAAGACAGGTGATTTTATAGCCGTCACTTGACTCATATACGCTCTTATTCTCGTCGGAATGAATAAGCTTGCATTTTTCAACACTTTCACTGCACGCCATTGTCATCCCGTTCGCATAATGCCCAGTATATCTGTCGCCTCTGACTTTAAACTGGACTGTAAACTCCATAATAACCCCTCAGATTTTACTAATATTATAACATGATAAGATGATATCACCAGAAAAAAGAAAAGGCAATAAGCCTTATCCCGTCAAAATAAAGAGCACGCCAGACGCAGATAAAACCTGCATCCGCCGTGCCCTTTATATATGCAATAATTACTCTTTTGAATGAGCCGATTAAGTATCAGCCATCAATCATCCATTATCCTGTTTGCCAAGGTCGATGTATTCTCTTACCTTACTCCTTTTACCCTTACGGCCACGCAGATAGTAAAGCTTCGCGCGGCGAACCTTACCTTGACGGACAACTTCTACTTTTTCGACAACAGGAGAATGGAGCGGGAATGTCTTCTCAACTCCGCAGCCATATGCAATACGGCGAACCTTAAAGGTTTCGGATATTCCACCGCCGTGACGGGCTATTACTGTTCCCTCAAATATCTGGATACGTTCCTTCGCACCCTCTTTAATCCTATTATAGACTCTAACCGTGTCGCCAATCTTAAACTGCGGCACGACGGTCTTAAGCTGCTCATTCACAAGTGCGTCGATCTTTTTATTCATGACCAACCAACATCCTTCCCTTTAAATATCGAAGCATTCATACAGAGCGGCAGAGGACTGCTTCGCCGGCGGTACACCGGACCACACGTAAAAGAGATTATATCACAATTAATTCGTTCGTGCAATAAAGTGAAGATTGTTTTTGTTAATATTTTGTGAACTTTTTCGATTGTTCTAATAGCACCGCCATCTCCGAACAGGCGTATTTTTTACATTATATTATTGTAACATAGATATTGTCATGTTATAATAATACGAAAAAATGTATAATCCTTTTAAATACGGAGCAGCATTTGTCTTGATTTATTTTGTTCTTGTACCGGATGGTATGGCTGACACCCCATTGTCATCACTTGGTGGCAAAACTCCTATGGGCGCCGCTGTGAAGCCTAATATGGACAAGCTTGCCGCCCGCGCGATTTGTGGCACCGTATCAAATGTACCGGAGGGAATGGTGCCTGAAAGCGATACAGCAAATCTTTCAGTTTTATCCTATGATCCGAGAGTATATTCAAAAGGGCGCTCGCCGCTTGAAGCCGTCAGCATGGGTATAAATTTGCGCCCCGACGAAGTTGCAATACGCTGCAATCTTGTAACCCTCTCAGAGGAAGATGATTACACAGAGCGGACTATGATTGATCACAGCGCGGATGAAATCACAACTGATGAGGCTCGTGAGCTTATCTCCGCGCTGAACGAAGCGCTTGCAAATGATGTCCGCCGTTTATATCCCGGTATCAGTTATCGCCATTGTCTTGTCCTGCGCGATGACGACGACTCATACCCTTTTATGCGGCCGCACGACATTTTAGGGCAAAAGATAAAGGGTTTTCTGCCCTGTGGCGAACGTGGTCAAAAATATCTTAATTTTATGATAGAAAGCGCTCGTTTTCTCAAACATCACCCCGTAAATGAAGCAAGACGCCGCCGAGGGCTTCTCCCGGCAAACTCCACGTGGCTCTGGAGCCCCGGAAAAAAGCCTTCGCTGCCGTCATTTTATGAAAAATGGGGGCTTCGCGGATGTGCCGTTAGCGCTGTCGACCTCATTCGCGGTATCAGCATATGCGCTGGGATGGAAACGCCTACAGTTGAAGGCGCTACCGGCAACATAAAAACTAATTATAAAGGCAAAGCTCAAGCCGCTATCGATGCTTTTGAGAGAGACTGCGATTTCGTTTACGTTCACGTCGAGGCGCCAGATGAATGCGGTCACCATGGTGATACGGAAGGCAAGATAAAAGCCATCGAATATATTGATAAAGACATTCTTGGCCCTGTGTACGATTATCTCTCGCGTCGTGGTGAGCATTTCCGTATAATGGTTCTTCCGGATCATCCGACGCCAATCGCTGCCCGCACACATACAATTGATCCTGTGCCATTTTTCATTTACGACAGCAAAGTTGAGCACGAAGGTGTCACATCATTCACCGAGGCCTTTTGCGCGAGCCAGCCGCTTTACATACCGGACGGCTACCGCTTGATGGAGTATCTCTTGCAGGCTGGATGTCCTCATAACGTCCGGCAGCACCATCATGTGCACTGATGAGCTTATCAAATGCGTTTTTGCTAATTATAATCTAAAAGGACGGATTTATACACAAGTATGGATGAAAACAGTGTTGGCGTTAATAACAATAAGCCTGATTTAAACGAAATATTTATAACGCCAGACGATGATGGCCCAAACGATAAGAAAATAAATATAGATGAGAGTAAAGATAATTCTTCCGAAAACGCGACGACAAGCGGTACGGAAGAAACCTCTTATGAAGAGAAGCCGCAAGATTTACCGTCCGATGGCAGCACAGACAGCTCTGATGACAACGGTGAAGAAAAAGTCAGCCTGATAAAATTTCTTTTCGATATTGTCGAGACGCTTGCCATATCAACATGCGCTGTCGTGCTTGTTTTTACCATAATTGTCCGCCTTGCTATCGTAGACGGGCCATCGATGCGGCACACACTTGAAAATAGTGATGCTTTACTCGTTTCTAATTTATTTTTCGAGCCGAAATATGGCGATATAGTCGTATTTACAAGTGACAATTTTGATAAGCCTCTTGTCAAACGCGTCATCGCAACAGAAGGGCAAGTTGTCGATATTGATTTTGAGACATGGGCCGTCACCGTCGACGGTGTTCTCATTGATGAGAGTGATTATATCTATATTGATCCAAACTCGCGTGCATTTTCAGATGTCGAGTACCCCTTTACTGTTCCGGCTGGTTATGTCTTTGTTATGGGAGACAATCGCAACCATTCGACTGACAGCCGAGACACGCGCGTAGGTCCTGTTGACACTCGCCGTATTATCGGCCGCGTTATATGCCGTATAGCTCCAATATCTAAAATCAAGGTTTTTGAAAGGTTTTCATGAAATAATGGAAGGCAGTCTTATACAATGGTTCCCAGGTCATATGGCCAAAACACGACGGCGTATACGCGAAGATTTAAAGCTCGTCGACGCCGTCGTTGAGCTTTTAGACGCCCGCATTCCGCTATCTTCAAGAAACCCTGATATTAAATCAATACTTGGCACAAAACCAACATTAACGCTGCTCAATAAAGCGTCACTTGCAGATCCTGTTGTCACTGAGATGTGGATAGCTGCCATTCGCCAAGAAAGCGGCTGGGCGGCAGCAGTTGACTCCATAACAGGTGAAAGTTTTAGTAAGATAGTTCCTACTCTCACTTCTATGCTCAGCGATAAATTATCGCGCTGGCGTGAGCGCGGCATGATCGGGCGCAAAATAAAGGTGATGGTGGTCGGAATACCGAATGTGGGAAAATCGACATTTATAAATAAACTTGCCGGTGCCCGCAAAGCAAAGACTGAAGACCGCCCCGGCGTCACACGCGACATCCAGTGGGTTGAGGTTGAAAAGAAGGGGACGGGGCTTTTACTCCTTGATACCCCCGGCGTTCTCTGGCCAAAGTTTGAAGATAGAACCACAGGCGAAAACCTTGCCATTACGGGCGCTATACGCGACAGCGTTTTAGACTTAGAATCAATAGCTACTGTACTATGCGGACGGCTGCGCGCCATGTACCCCGATGCTCTGTGCGCAAGATACGGGCTCCGAGAAATATCCACCTTTGCTGACCTAACCGACTATGAGCTTTTGCTTGAGATAGGACGCAGACGCGGCTTCCTTCTTCGCGGGGGCGAAATTGATTCTGAGCGGACAGCAAGCGTATTCCTTGACGAATTCCGCGCAGCTAAAATTGGCAGGATAACGCTTGAGGTTCCATGCGACGTGCCCCTGTACCAATGAAAGCAGCGTCATTAAGAGCGAGAGCAGCGGCACAACAAGCACGGCAGATAATACAGGCACAGCTGACACAATCGACACATAAGCGAAAGACAATATACAAATGCTTCAATACACACTTGAGTATGAATACGAAAAGCGCGGATACGCTATAATTGCTGGAACAGATGAAGCAGGGCGAGGATGTCTTGCGGGCCCTGTCGTCGCGGCGGCATGTATATTGCCCCGTGGGCTTATAATCGATGGTCTCAACGACTCGAAAAAGCTCTCCCCCGCCCGGCGCCAAGCGTTTTCCGATATAATAAAAAAGCAAGCTATATCATATGCTATTTCATTTGCAACTGTCGATGAAATAGACGAAATGAACATTCTAAACGCTGCCCAGCTTGCCATGAGGCGAGCCGTCGCTGGTCTTAACCCACAACCTAATTTAATACTTGTCGACGGAAACATCGCTCGGGATTTCCCCATACATGCAGTACCCGTTATCAAAGGAGACTTGATTTCGCCGTCGATAGCGGCAGCATCAATTTTAGCTAAGGTATACCGTGATGATCTGCTTGTTGCTCTTGACAAAGAATACCCGGGGTACGGCTTTGCGAAAAATAAATCCTACTGCACAAAAGAGCACGTAGAAGCGCTGCGCCGCCTTGGCCCCTCTCCGTGCCACAGAAAAACATTTCTTTCGTTTTTATATCGCGAACAGCAGTAAAAAGCAAATCAACAAATAATAACTCAATAAATACGAGGGAGACCGCTTTATGAGAAAAGACAGGGGCGGCACGCGTGCGGCAGGCAAAACCGGCGAGGATATCGCCTCTAATTTTTTGAAGTCACATGGTTATGAAATAATCGAACGCAACTATTATGCCGGTCACTGTGAGCTTGATATTGTGGCACAAGAACAAGACGGCGCTGTTGTCTTCGTTGAAGTTAAGATGCGCTCGAATTTTTCAGCTTTTTCTCGTTTCGGGCGGCCGGCTGCCGCCGTCGGACGCGAAAAACAGCGTCACCTTATTGCCGCGGCGGAACAGTACATACGCACGCACCCGGATATATGTGAAGGCAAGCCCGTCCGCATTGACATTATTGAAGTGTACGCGCCGGACGATTCTTCATCCCCGCGCATAACTCACCTTCGCAATGCCGTTATTGTCAAGCCGGGGTACAATAAATGATGGCACTTCAGCACAAAATAATCAAAGCAAGCGCCGATATAAAAACATCTAATAAATATTACAAATAGGATAAGCAACTACTATGCTTTATATAAGTACACGTGATATATCAGAAAAAAAAGAAAAGGTAACATCTGAAGTTGCTGTTTGCCGCGGCATCGCGCCGGACGGCGGGCTTTATGTGCCCGAATATATCCCCACCCTGTCAGCTGATACGCTGCGTTCTTTGTTAAATGATGACTACCCCTCCCGCGCCGCATATATTCTGTCGCTGTTTTTCGACGGGATGGCGTATGAGGAGCTTCTTTCAATGTGCCGGACGGCGTATTCAAACGACCGCTTCCCCGGTGGTGCTGCGCCGCTCGTTCATATAAACGGCCCCATGTACTCGCTTGAGCTTTGGCATGGGCCTACATGCGCCTTCAAGGACATGGCGCTGCAGATAATGCCGCATCTTTTCACCGCTTCCCTTCGCGAAACTGGTGAGAAACGCACTGCTTACATCCTCGTTGCAACATCCGGCGACACCGGCAAGGCTGCGCTTGAAGGTTATCGCGATGTGCCGGGCGTCCGTATCAAGGTTTTTTACCCGACAAACGGCGTGAGCCGCGTCCAGAAGCTTCAAATGATGACGCAGGAGGGTGATAATGTCTCCGTTTGCGCTATCGACGGTAACTTTGACGACGCGCAAAGCGGCGTCAAGCGTATTTTCGCCGACGCTGACATCAAATGCCGCCTAAATGATAAAGGTTACTTCCTCTCAAGCGCAAACTCCATAAACTGGGGGCGTCTTGCGCCGCAGATCGCTTATTACGTATCTGCATACTGTGATCTTGTGTCGGGCGGCGTCATCAGCATGGGCGATGTTGCCGACATATGCGTCCCTACTGGAAACTTCGGCAATATCCTTGCCGCTTATATAGCAAAGAGGATGGGGGTACCGATCAGGCGTCTTATCTGCGCATCAAACGCAAACAACGTCCTGACTGATTTCATCGCAACCGGCACTTATGACCGGAACCGCACCTTTTATACAACAATGTCACCTTCAATGGACATACTGATATCAAGCAACCTTGAGCGCCTTTTGTATTTCGCAGCAGGGCCCACCGAAACTGCTGCTTACATGAAATCGCTTGCCAACACGGGTCGATACACAGTTATCCCCGAAACACATGCCAAAATAAAGAGCGATTTCTCCGGATTTTACGTCGATGAGCCGGGCACGGCAGCCACAATAAAACGTATATGTGAAACATCCGCCTACCTTGTCGACCCACATACAGCCGTCGGCATAGGCGGTGCCGAGAAACACCTACACGGTCAGACAAGCGATGAGTCTGCACCGATAATAATATGTAGTACAGCAAGCCCGTTCAAGTTTGCCGCCGACGTTTATCGTTCGCTCACCGGGCGTGACCCATCTGACGATGTATCGGCGCTGGGTGAGCTGTCTGAGCTAACAGGCAAACAAATTCCACAGCCCCTGTCACGCACTTTGACGCTTCCGCTTCGTCATACGCGTGTTGTGCCAACAAAAGATATGGCCGATGAAATTTTCGTAGGTTTATAATGCTTAAGGAAGCTTCGTTTTTTTAGTTGTGATAAGTTTGCCAAAGCCCTTTTTATCAACGAAAAAGGGCTTTGGAATTGATATAAGTTTTTGTTTTTAAGTTTTCAGGGGCAAAATAAGCTGTGTACTGAGTGCTTTGTGATGTGCGTGGCGGATTTGTGATGCAAGCATTATGTTATAAAAAAAGAGCGGCTCCGCCGCCCATTTTTCTTATGAAAGGCACTTTAGCTTTTGCTTATGTTTTCGCAAAAACCGTCGTAAAGATGCCTTTACAACGTCCGCTGACGGAACGTCGCGCATAATGTATCCCTGCTACTTGTCGCATAGCTTGGCCCTATTGATATTCTGTTTGCTGTACAGAAATTATCGCCATCGTGGTAAACGCAGTTTTTCACATCACAGACGATCCCGCGTATGTGCTTTGGCGGTTTGTCCTTAATATTCACGTTGAAGTATTCGGTTGGTTCAAAAAGAGCCATTTCTTCTGTCCCTCCATTTGCAAAGTAGTACTGTTTAGACTTATCTCTATATTCATTCGTACACATTTATTTTTGCCTTCGCTTAATAAGTTTATTCGTTTACAACCCTATATAAATGAAGTGTATATCGGAAAACATCATATGCTTGCCGCTTGTCTCTATAAAAATAAATCTAAAATTTGATTAAAACTGGAGTTAATAGTGTCAGTATTTGCAATATCTGATCTTCATTTGTCAGGCGGGAACACAATTAACAAATCAATGGACATATTCGGCTCACGATGGTGTGACCACACATCAAAAATCATAAAAACATGGCGCTCCGTTGTCACTGACTCCGACACCGTCGTAATTCCCGGTGATATTTCCTGGGCAATGACGCTCGATGATGCAATCGCAGACTTATCCATAATTGATTCTCTCCCCGGGTTAAAAATCATCGGCAAGGGCAATCATGACTTTTGGTGGACAACAATAACGAAAATGAATAAAGCACTTGAGTCGTCCGGTATAAAGACTATCCGCTTTTTGCATGGGAATGCTTTTGATGCAGGTGGTATTGTCATTTGCGGGGCCCGAGGATGGTTTTTTTCATCAAATGACCAGCCGGAGATATTTGATACCGACTGCGAAAAAATTGTCCTTCGTGAAGCATCCCGCTTAAGGTCGAGCATTGCATCCGGTCTTAGAATATCCGGCGGCGATCCGACTCCTCTCCGCGTTTTTCTGCATTTCCCCGCTGTGCTTTTTGGTGAAGTGTGTGAGCCGATACTTTCAGTGCTTAAAGAAACCGGCATTCGCCGTGTATATTACGGGCATATCCACGGCAACACAGCTATCCCGCGCTCATTTGAATTGCAGGGAATTACCTTTTCAATTATTTCCGCCGATTATTTAAATTTCACGCCCGTCATAGTCACCTAATGCCCACATACGAAAAATCATCCTATTAGACAATAATTAAGGTATATATTCACTAATGTTTATTATGCTTTTGTGTTGACAAGTATTTTTTTAAGTAATATAATATAGCGGATGTCGTAAAAATAGGATCATATTTGGAGGAATTGCCGCATAATGACGCTGACAAAATCAGAGAAAATCGAGGGCAGTAAATACGAGCTGCAGTTTAAAATTGAACCGGACGTTTTTGAAGCGGCCATAAACCGTTCTTATCGTAAAAATATCGGTAAAATAAACGTTCCCGGCTTCCGCCTTGGTAAGGCTCCACGTTCCATTGTCGAGAAGATGTATGGAAAGGGCTTCTTCTATGAAGATGCCATCAATGAGCTTTTGCCAGAAAATTACGAGGAAGCTGTTCGTACCGCTGGTATTGAGCCTGTCGGTCGCCCTGAATTTGACGTAGTATCAATCGATGAAAACGGGCTTGTACTCAAAGCCGTTGTATATGTTAAACCTGAAATCGAAATAGAAGGATATAAGGGTATCGAAGCAACTAAAGTTCCTGTCGTTGTAACCGACGACGAGGTTGATCACGAAATAGAACATGTCCGCGAGCGCAACGCCCGCGAAATCGATATAACTGACCGCCCCGCAGAAAATGGCGATATCGTCAACATTGACTACGAAGGTTTAATTGACGGTGTTCCTTTTGATGGCGGTGCTGATAAGAGTCATATTTTAAAACTTGGCTCGGGTTACTTCATCCCTGGTTTTGAGGATCAAATTGTCGGTCACTCCATATGCGATGAGTTTGATGTAAACGTCACGTTCCCCGAAAAATATCATGATAATAAGCTTGCTGGTAAATCAGCGGTATTTAAAGTTAAGCTTAACAGTATAAAACACGAGGAACTTCCCGCGCTTGACGACGAATTTGCAAAAGATGTTTCGGAATTTGATACTCTTGATGAATATCGTGCCGATATGAAGGCAAAAATCACAGAGCGGAAAGAAAAATCTGCCGACGCGGCTGTTGAAGCCCAACTGATTGACCGCCTTGTTGAAATAGTCAAGGGAGATATTCCGGAACCTTATTATGAAGCTGAAACGGAAAACATCCTGCGCGACTACGACTTGCGTATGCGAAGCCAGGGCCTTGATTTAAACACCTATCTCAAATATACCGGGCAGACGCTCGTCCAGCTTCGCGCACAGATGAGGCCAACGGCAATCCGTCAGGTCAAGACGCGCTTAGCTCTTGAGAAGATAGCCGAAATTGAGAATATCGAGGTATCAGACGAGGAAGTTGAAGCCGAGTTTTCACGTATGGCGTCGCTTTATTCGGTGGAGCTTGAAAAGGTCAAAGAAGCCCTTTCCGCAGAGGACATTAAAGCCGATCTCCGTTTAAAAAAGGCGATCGAGCTTGTCAAAGCGGCCGCTGTTGTGACCGAAAAGCAGCCTGAGGACAACAATGAAGCGTCCGGCGACGGCACTGATGCCGCAGAATAAAAGGGCGGCACCGGATAACAAAACAAATGCCGCCTTTCTTTACGGCGGCTTATTTTTCTTTTTGTGTGACAATGACATCGTCACCGAAGACTTTTTCTATGATATAATAATATAATAACAACGGGGCTTAAATAAAAAGAAAAATAATACTAACAGATGGAGGTATCAATATGCCACTGGTCCCAACAGTAATAGAGCAGACAAACCGAGGAGAACGCGCTTATGATATATATTCTCGTCTTTTAAATGAACGCATTATATTCCTCACCGATGAAATCAACGATGTAACATCATCACTTGTAATCGCACAGCTTCTTTTCCTTGAAGCCCAGGATCCGGACAAGGATATTTCGCTTTATATAAATTCACCCGGCGGTTCAGTATCAGCCGGCCTTGCGATTTATGACACAATGAACTTTATCAAGTGCGATGTTTCTACAATCTGTATGGGTATGGCTGCAAGCATGGGTGCTTTCCTGCTCTCTTCCGGTACAAAGGGAAAGCGCTTTGCACTTCCGAACAGTGAAATGCTCATCCATCAGCCGCTTGGCGGTATGCAGGGTCAGGCAACCGATATAAAAATACACGCCGATCACATTCTTAAGACACGCGCAAGACTTAACCGCATCCTTTCACAAAACACCGGTAAGCCGCTTAAAACTATCGAGCGCGACACCGACCGCGACAACTTCATGACCGCTGAAGAAGCTCTTGAATACGGCCTTATCGACAGGATTATAGTTTCTAAGTCCTTGATGTAAAACAAACAAAAAATAACGCAACAATTAATAAGCCGCCCGCGGCGGCACCGGAGGTATCTTTAATATGCCCGCTAACAACGGAATCACGACACGGCGTATTGAGCGAAAATGCTCATTCTGCGAACGCCCGGAAAGCCAGGTTCTTTTTCTAATACCATCGTCAACGGGACTTTATATATGCGACCGGTGCGTTGAACTCTGTAACGACATAATAGACAGCCAACTAAGGTACAATCCGTCAGTTGATGGGATAACCTATGAAACGCTGCCAAAACCGCACGAGATCAAGGCAACGCTTGACGAATATGTCATCGGTCAGGATGCTGCTAAACGTGCGCTGTCAGTCGCCGTTTACAATCACTATAAACGCATACTTAGCCGTCGTCCACGAAGCAGGCGGGTTGAAGATGAGGACGATACTGTTGAAATTCAAAAAAGCAATGTTTTGCTCCTCGGCCCAACCGGTGTCGGCAAGACTTATCTTGCACAGACGCTCGCTAAAATACTTCAGGTTCCCTTTGCCATTGCCGATGCTACAACACTCACGGAGGCTGGTTATGTTGGTGAGGACGTTGAAAACATCCTCCTGCGCCTCATACAAGCTGCCGATTACGATATTGAAAAGGCTGAGCGCGGCATCATATATATTGATGAAATTGACAAGATTTCAAGGCGCAGCGAAAACCGCAGCATAACACGCGATGTATCGGGTGAGGGTGTACAGCAGGCGCTGCTAAAAATACTTGAGGGCACAATATCTAACGTTCCCCCTCAGGGCGGACGAAAACACCCGAATCAGGAATTCATACAAATAAACACAGAAAACATTCTGTTTATATGCGGAGGTGCTTTCGACGGACTTGCCGATGTTATTGGTAAGCGTCTCGGTAGCAATAGTATCGGATTCTGCAGCGATATAAAGAGCAAGAAAGGCAAGGGTACTTTTCATGACGTTATACCGCACGATCTTATTAAATACGGTTTGATACCTGAGCTTGTTGGACGCTTGCCGGTTATTGTTGCCCTTGACGATCTTGATGAGGAAGCTCTCATCCGCATTCTGTCGGAGCCGAAAAACAGCCTTGTAAAGCAGTACAAGAAGCTCTTTGAGATGGACGGAATTAAGCTTGAGTTTGAGAAATCGGCGCTTCGTACAGCAGCATCGCTTGCCATTGAACGAAACACCGGTGCCCGCGGTCTTCGCAACATTCTTGAGAAGGTGATGGAACCAGTTATGTTTGACGCGCCATCACTCACAGGCGTCGTCAGCGTTGTCATTACCGACGCCGCAATGCGTGGCATTGGAGAGCCGATATACAAGTATTCAGCATAATTTAACAACACAACTCAATATGTATTAAAATAAAAAACCGCTTTGGCAGCCGTGCCAAAGCGGTTTTTTCTTATGTTTAAATATTATTTGGTTTTGTGATTGATAAAATTCATCTTATGAGAGTTTTTTCAAACGTCGGTGTCTTCATTATATAATTAAGAATGTTTTTAGCGTTTCTCTCAAGCTCCCCGCGTGTAATAATCCCCGCCGAAAGGCACGACAGAATGTCGTCTCCATTTTCACTGTCATTTTCCGCTTCGGCGTTTGATACTACCATATAAACATCGTTTTGTGCCCGCACCATAGCGCCTCGCGCTTTTTGTGAGCCGACACAGCCGACATAATTAACCTTTGCCCACCAGTCTGTCATAACAAAACCGGTAAATCCCCATTCGCCACGCAGAATTGTCGTCAAAAGATCGTAGTTTCCGGCGCTGTATATGCCGTTTATGGGGTTATATGACGTCATTATGGCGCGGGCGTTACCTTCCCTTACTGCTATCTCAAAACCACGAAGGTATATCTCGCGTGCCGCACGCTCGCTCATAACAGAATCGCAGTCGTGGCGGCGTTTTTCCTGATTGTTGGCGGCAAAATGCTTCAGCGTTGTCGACACACCGCACCGTTCCGCGCCGCGCGTCTCCGCCGCAGCCATTTTCCCTGTCAGAAGCGGATCCTCCGAGAAATATTCAAAGTTGCGCCCGTTATACGGATGCCGGTGTATGTTCATTCCCGGCCCGAGCAGCGCATCAAGACCGCGCGCCCGAAGCTCAAGGCCTTCATAGACAAACATTTCTTCAGCAAGATCCGTATCCCATGTGCAGCCGATAAGCGTGCCGCACGGCATGAGCGTCGCCTGCTCTCCCGAATCGCTGCGAATGCCCGACGGTCCATCTGTATTTGTTGATACAGGTATCCCTTTTTCGGCAAGCGAATCGGTGACGCCGCCGATAACTGCTGTCGTCCAAACATCGCTGCGCCTTTTGCTGTTTATGCCCTCACCACGTGACAGCGCGGCAAGCTCTTCGTTCGTAAGCTGCGCAATAAACTCATCAATTGTACTGTTGCCTAAATATACGTCACGAAGTTTAATTCCCACGTCGCCCGTATATTTATGCTCCAGTATCGATTCCCGTGCCTTTTCAATGCGCGCACAAACATCATACGAGCGCATCGGCACACGTTCGCGTACAAGGCTATAACGTATGGGCTTATCTGTTCCCTCAGTAGTTATTTTTTCACCCGGCTTTATTCTATAAAACTCGCGCGACGGTGACATTGCTTCCGTCAGGCGCTGTGTGACAATAGTTTTCGGCACATTATATGTGAAAATACGCTCCGCCGAGCGGACATCGGCACCTGCGTAAATGTGATAATCGCCCGCTTCAAGAACGTAAGACGATTTATAGCCTGTAAAACCTCCGTCATCATATGACGCCATTGATGATATCGGAAACGAAAGCTGTATTTTTTGACTTCCGCCCGGGAGAATCGTTTTCGTCTTTCCGAAAGCGCAAAGTACACGCGCCGGCTTGCCAAGCACCCCCTGCGGCGCTTCGAAATATATCTGAACAACCTCACGCCCGGGCATACTACCAGTGTTTACGACCGTTATGTCTGCATATATTCTGCCGCCGCGCTTGCCGCCCCTAACAGTAACTTTATCACATGACAGCTTAAACGTCGTGTAAGACAGACCAAAGCCGAATGGGAACATCACGCGATCGGGCGCAAATGTCTCAAAATACCTGTAACCGACGTAAATATCTTCTTCATAAAGGTTGTAATTATCCCCACCGAAATTTTTGTGGGACGGATAATCCGTTATATCGTAAGCTATTGTGTCCGCAAGCTTGCCGCATGGAGATACAACGCCCGTCAGAACATCAGCCGCGGCACGTCCACCTTCCTGACCGCCCTGCCAGAGGTAAATAACAGCGCCGATTTTGTATTCATCGACCCACTTCATATCAATAATACCGCCCACGTTAAGCGCGACGACAACGCGCTTAAAATGGCTTGTGACAAGGCGAAGTAGCTCACGCTCTTCATCTGAGAGGTTATAGCTACCCTTGTCACCTGTGATATCGCGGTCCTCGCCCGCCGTACGCCCTATTACGATAACGGCTGCGTCGGATGATGCTGCCGCCCGCCTGACAAGCTCCTCGTCAGGAACATATTCCTTCTGACTCCACGGTTCAGTTGCCCAGCCATGACCGTTGTCGTACGGGTTCTCCCGAATCCACTCGCGGTATTTTGATAAAAGCTCCTCGTTAAGCTTTACACTGCCGTTCTCAATTAAACCATCGACAATATTAATCACATACGGCGGATGCACAAGCCCACCGGAGCCTGTGCCGGATTTGACATAATCAAGTTGAGCGCGTCCGAACAGCGAAACTGTCTCGCCACGGCGCAAAGGCAGCGTATTATTCTCGTTGCGCAACAGTACTATCCCTTCCGCTGCAGCACGCCGGCAAATCCGGGCGAATTCAGGCAGCGGTGTGCGCGGGAGCGCATCAAGATTAAAGCCATGTGGAAGGCGTCCTTTTTCGTATGCAATCTTTCTCATGAGACAAGCCTCGCCATTTTGATTTTTTACAATTGTATTATATTGTCGAATTATGTTATGCTTTTGCATAACTAATTCAACATGGCTCTATCTGGCCATCTTTAGTATAATTATATCATACAAAGTCCTATCTTTAAACACAAAAACAGTTAATTACATAAAATAATTAAAGCGGATGCAC
>FZPS01000059.1_pt290 | contig 24741 bp, 25 predicted proteins | sample 1817821 | NCBI WGS metagenome assembly FZPS01 (sample SAMEA104158645, study PRJEB21678) | metagenome | place: Germany | collected 2015-04-21 | reverse complement strand
TCTATAAAGAGTCTTATTATATGAAGTATTGCAAATATCTTGGAGTACCGCATATAAAAGCAAAAGGGGAAAAATACAGCCATTATTTAAAATTGATATATGAACTTGCTGATTATATTTCACAAGATAAAAACTTAGTGCACTTAATAGGCTCTCAGATGAATGAGAACTGCTATACTGATACAAAACATTTGATACTAGCACAAGATGTTTTGTACCAATGCTTCGACTCTTTTAATAAAACATACAATAAAGAAAATACAGATAATGAAATGAACGTTTCAAAGTCACTAAACCAAATATTATACGGCCCTCCGGGAACTGGAAAAACATATAATACAATTAATTATGCAGTACGTATAGTAAATCCATCTTTTGATTTAAGCCAAGATAGAGCTATTATCAAAGAAGAGTTTAATAGATTAGTAGAAGAAGGTTCTGTTCGTTTTATAACTTTTCATCAATCATTTAGTTATGAGGATTTTGTGGAAGGTATAAAACCGTTGACGGTATCACATGTAAATGATAATGGGGAAATAATGAAAGATGTTGTCTATGAAATAGAAGATGGTATATTTAAGCAATTGTGTAAACAGGCAAATGGGAAGTGTGTAAATATTGATTATTCCTTATTGGTTGGAAAAAACCTAGGGAAGTCAACAGTGGTAAATGTAACTCCCGAAGTTATAACTTTAAGTAAACCACAAGGAGGGGAAATGCTTATCCCAATGGAACTTCTTTTGGAACTAGAGCAATATGTTACAGATAACCAGATTGATTTATTAAAGCAAAGAAAGATAGAGTCATCTGATGTCGATAGAGCTCATTACCCCAAACTAGAGCCTTATATAGTCAATGGATACACTAATTTTATACCGGAATTACTAGAGCTATTGAAGCTAAAAAGCCAAGAACAAGAGCGTAACCGACAAAATTATGTTCTTATTATAGACGAAATCAACAGAGGAAATATCGCATCTATTTTTGGAGAACTAATCACATTAATTGAAGAAGATAAGCGAGAGGGAGGTAAAGAAGCTTTAAGTACTATTTTGCCGTATTCTAAAGAAAAATTTAGTGTGCCTAATAATGTTTATATCATTGGTACAATGAATACAGCAGATAGGAGTGTAGAAGCTTTAGACATAGCGCTTCGTCGTCGTTTTAGTTTTGCTGAAATGGCTCCCGACTCTTCAAAAATAAAGGATGAAATAGTTGAAGATATTGATCTTAAGTCTTTATTGGATATTATTAATCTTCGTATTGAGAAATTGTTAGATAAAGATCACAGAATAGGACATGCTTATTTTATGAAAGTGAATTCTAAGGATGATCTAAAAATAGTTTTCAAAGATAAAATCATTCCTTTATTAGAAGAATATTTCTTTGGCGATTATTCAAAAATAGGACTGGTATTAGGCGAGAAATTTGTGCAAAGAGCAGAGTTTGATTTAGATTTTAGTTTTGCACAATTCGATAATGATGACCAATCAGATTTGTTAGATAAACCTATCTACGAATTGACTGATTGTAAGGATTGGGACTTTAAATCTATTCTATGAGCAAAAAAAGATTAATTCAGGTCTTTGAACATGAGCGAATTTATCTAAAAGGCAGAAAAGTTGCTGACAAATTTCTCTATCCTGAAGAATTAGAAAAATTACATGAATATAATGATCGAACAGGAAACGTGTATTTTACAGCTATTCGTCATGGAGTCAAGTTTAATCAATACGTTGGTGTTATTCAGATAGGGCAATTGACTATTGAAATACTACCAAAAGCAGACAGGAATAATGGATGTCATAGGGAAGAAGATTATCATCTTTGGCATAATGTGCTGATTGACATGCTGAAAGTCTGTAAGAAAATAGATATAAAATCAGATAACGAAACCGAACTTAAACGCAAAAATAATTCTATACTTGATCTATACTATCAACTGTTTATTGAGGAAGTTATGATTCTCTTAAATCGAGGGCTAATAAAACAATATAGAAGAGCTGAAGGAAATGTTAATGCTCTGAAAGGGCGGTTGCATTTTTCTAAAAATATTCAACAAAATTTAATCAAAAAGGATAAATTCTTTACATCACACCAAACTTACGATCAAGACTATATTTTCAATCAAATTCTTTTGAAGGCAATAGATATCTTAGGACAAACTTCATATTCAAGCCAAATCTTAGACTCTGTGAGAAAAATTCGTGTAATGATGTCTGAAATAAGTCTGAAAAATATCTATACAACAGATTTTGAAAGAATAAGATGGGGAAGAAAAGCAGAATCATACCGAAAAGCTATTAATATTGCTCAGCTTATAATCTTAAATTATGCGCCTGATATAAAGGCTGGTAAAGAAAACATGTTAGCAATCTTATTCGATATGAATAAGCTGTGGGAGGAATATGTGTTCAGAATATTACAATATGCAAATAAGTTTGGAGAGTTCAAATTGTCATCTCAAAACAGTATGAATTTTTGGGAATATAAAAAAATACGTCCTGATATATTGGTTGAGAATATAGAAACAAAAGAACGTTTCATTATTGATACAAAGTGGAAAATAATCTCATCAAACAATCCCTCAGATGATGATTTGAAGCAGATGTATGTATACAATATGTATTGGGATGTAAACCGTAGTATATTACTATATCCTTGTATAGATTGTCAAGAAAATAGAAAAGGTAGATATCACAAAGGAAGAGAAGGAGAGAACGTTTGTAAATTAGCATTCTTAGATATATTATCAAATAGTAAACTAGATCTAAGCAAGGGGCGAAAAATATTTGAGCTGTTAGAGAGGTAACTCTTGACAAAACAGACACACCGGTTGCAAGATCACGTTATGTTGGTAGCAAGAGAGATGTTTAGCTACCTCAATATGAATTAGTCACAAGTCATGTCGTAAGAAAAATATTTGCAGCAGTTTCTTTAATCTTAGGTATGAGCGAGCTGACAATAAATAAATCAGAAAAAATGGAAAATCGTTTTTGAGTATTTTTAATGTTTCCGTATAGGGGGGTGATCGTTTTTGGTTGTCAGTGAATTTTATGGATGTTCCTATGAATGAAATGGATTTATTCTTTAGAGGGTATTCTTCTCTATTTTTATTGTTTTTTCATCACACTGTTAACCACCCGTATGGAAGACACCAACTTGTTGGTTGAAGTAAAGACATCAATGTTCCAGATATGAGACGACCGGCCGACGTGAACTACCGTACCTACTGCACGGACAGTATCACCTTCGTGTGCTGAAGAAATATGATTTCCACTTACTTGCATCCCTACGACAATTTCATCCGGATTACAAAGTATCATGGAGCCTAACCCGGCTACCGTTTCAGCCAATGCCAGTGTAGCTCCACCGTGCAAAATTCCAAAAGGTTGCCGCGTACGATAGTCCACTGGCATTGTAGCCTCCACTCTATCTCGCGAGGCATAAGTATATTGTATCCCTAAATTTCCCATCAATGCATATTGAGCACGGGAGTTGAGTTCATCCAATGGGATGTTTTCCGGACGGAATTCAGCCAAGATGGTTTTTTCTATCGCAATGGCCACACCCTCGTCTTCATTGGAAGCAGTTACCATATCAGCGCATCGTTTTACCGATTCTTGAGCATTGCTCATTGCGATTCCCAAACCGGCAAGTTGTATCATGGTTACATCGCAAACACCATCTCCAATAGCAATGATTTCATCGGACTCGATACCCAGCATCTCAATTAAGAAGCCCAACGTATTTGCCTTATCAATTCCGGGGGGAACCACTTCCAAGAAATAGGGTTCCGAGCGAAAGGTGTCTAAAGTACCATCCAGTCTTTTTTTCCAATGTTCTTCCAATCCTATTAATTCCTCCTCATCATCACTGACCAACATACACTTGTAAGGAGAAAAATCGATGGCAGAGGAAAAATCCTTTTTCTCTATGATTTTTAAGCTATTAAGATTGGCTTCCTCTTGTACGTGTATGTTTTGTGAATCATTTGTAATTATGGTGTCCTCTAAATAAGTAAAAATGGCGAAGTCGTTTCTGATGGCTTTTCGTTCCAAATAAGGAATCATCTCCGGATTAATACATCGTTCAAAAAGTATCTCTCCATTTTTTGCGTTGATGATTTGACAGCCGTTATAAGAAAGAATGAAACCTCCATATATATCCAGTTCAAGTGCTTTTATTAGAGGTTTCAATCCGTGAGTGGGTCTACCTGAAGCTAGTACTATTCGTACTCCTGTTTGTTGCACTTTACGCAAAGTAGCTAATGTACGCTTCGTAACCTCCTTTGTTTCATTAAGGAGCGTTCCGTCTACATCAAGAACTAATAATTTGTACTTCATGACTTTACAGGTATTGGTTAGTATTACAAAGGTAAGAAATTTGAATGAAGTGGGAAAAAACCGACCCTAAGAATTCGAGTTTTTTAATCCCTTGAATTCTGTAAAATGAGGAAACTATCCACTATCGTATTTTGTTGTGTATCAGTAAATAAGTATCCGTTTGATAATAATGAGGAAACCTTGTTTGAATCTGTTTTCAGCTTAAGAAGCATTGAGTGGCGTCATCCCATCAATGTGATCTCCTTTACTGTGTGGTTCTCTACGATAGCGCACATACTGTGTCCGTCGAAACTATCCTCTTTATCTTGAAAATAGAGCTGCATATGGATGTTGATTCCCCCCTTCTCCGATTCGCTGGTTTTAATTTCGGCCGATTCGAGCTCAATGATTGATGCAAACTCCTCTAAGGTCAAGGCGGTCATCTCAAAATCTTCACGCCATATCCTTGCCGAATCCAGTAAGGCTTCGGCTATTTTCAACTGCCAAACCTCTTTTCCTTCTGCTTCAAACTCTTGCAAGTATAAGCCGATTGCATTTAAATGTTTTTTGATCAGTTCAGCATCAGGGCAAGGAATAGAGGGAGTCCTAACGGGAGCACTCTTTTTGATCCATCCTATTGCTCTCTCAAGAAGCTCTATTTTCTCTTCCGAATCCACCAGTGGATCTTTTCCTATCTGTTCAACTATTTTTAAGCGTTCTTCTAAGGTTTTTTTCGACTTGTTTAGTTGGGTGCACAATGCTTCATAAGCCTTTTTTTCCTTTGGTGTCATTTCTCGCTCCTTGCCGAAGAGTTTGTTGCCGCCTTCAATCATTCGGTTGAGTAGCCGATTGGTTAGCTCGATCAAGTCGTTTAACCCGGGAGGTAGTGGTGTCTTGTTTCGTTTTGCGTTATTTTCAATGGTCAGTGCAAACTCTGTCACTTTTGTAAGGACAATTGAAAATTGAGTGTCATCCCGCATAAGCTCATCAGGAAACTCTATCTCTTTAAGTTGTTTATAAATATCCATTAAGAACTGACTTGCCTGATGACTTTTCCGTTTCCTCTTCCAGGTCCGGAGAATTCCAGATAGCAGCTGCCTTCAGGTATGCCGTTGTAAATTTTTGAGGATCCAGAAGAGTCCAGTATTGACGTTCCAACTCTTCGTCCGGAGGTGAGGGTAGCATCTCCTTTAAAGTCTTTATTCTAGATTCTAATTGAACGATTTGTTCTTTTTGTTCAGGAGAAAGCAATGCTTGCCGTCCCTCCTCTGAATGTTTCAATGCAAGAGGTAGTGCTTCCCGAGGGGTGTTCTCGGGAGCTATCAGAAGAGCCAGGTTAACCTTCTTTCCCCAGATTTCTGCTTTCAGCTCTTTGTGGGTTTTGTATCCGTAAAACCAATACTTCGATTGGCTTTGCCAAAAGTCAATATTCTCTACAAGCGAGACTTGTTTGTACTGCGCAATTTTCTCCGTTAAGCGAAATCTCCAAACCGGATTTGTGTCTTTTTCTTTTGCCATATTTTCATGCAGTAGATAATGAATTGGCAATGTAGAGAAAAAAGCAGGAAAGAAGAAAGATAAGCTTGAGTATTGTGAAGACAGAGGGGTAAGTAGAGAGTTGATAGGTTCTGTCTGCCGGAAAGAAAGTAAAAGAAGCTGTCGAAGCCGAAGTCATGAAAAAGAGTTGCAAAACAGCTTAGATGTATTTAGTATCTCTTTGGGCTACCTTGGCAATGCCCAGGAGAAGGTCATCTTTTCCGTTTGTCAACACCCCACATCAGTTTGTTTTGTAGTGTATTAAAAAAGAGATGGTCTTTGCGTTGTACCACTTTAATGGTGTAGTCCGCCTTACAGATGTGTAAGCGGGTGTCTTCGTCTAAAGCCCTGCTTCTGCCATCAATGGCGACCAAAAAATTATGATTCCTGCTTTCCACATCTAAGGTGATGGAAGAGGAGTCGCCAATTACAATGGGGCGTACATTCAGGCTGTGAGGAGCCACAGGGGTCAATATGATGTCTTTTGCCTGAGGAACAAGAATAGGTCCGCCCACGCTAAGGGAATAGGCTGTTGATCCGGTAGGTGTGGCAATGATTAAGCCGTCAGCCTGATAGGTTGTGAGAAAATGGTTATCAATCGTTGTGTGGATGCTAATCATAGAGGAGGTGTCCCTTTTTAGAATGGCAATGTCATTTAGGGCATACGACTCAATGGGTTGGTGTCCTTTGGTCTTGAGTTGAAGTACACTGCGCTCTTCAAGGGTGTATTCGTTATTGTGGATCTCTTCCAAAATTATTTCCATATCGTTTGGAGTAGTATCAGCTAAAAAACCAAGTCTACCGGTGTTAATGCCTAAAATTGGAATGTTTTTGTTGCCTACACGACTTGCCGCTTGCAGAAAAGTTCCATCTCCACCTACGCTGATAACCATGTCTGCATCAAATTGATCGTTTTCAAAAAGTGAAACCTCAAAATTCCAGTCCCTGTTTTCGCGACAAAGAAATTGATAAAATCTTTTACATACAAGGATTTCCGCCTTGTGTTTAAGAAGTAGTCTGAACAATTTATCAATGTGTCCTGATTTTTTTGGTTGGTGGATATTACCAATTATTGCAAATTTCATGGTTCTTGTTTTAGTAAACAACTGTTATGCAAAAATGGGATTTTTTTCTTACTTTCCTCTTAATTGTATGACTTATATTTGTATTTTTGTAGGGAATCGAAATATATTAATATGACTAAGTTAAGTGTAAATATCAATAAGGTCGCTACTTTGAGGAATTCTCGTGGAGAAAACACGCCCAATGTAGTACAGGTGGCTTTGGATTGTGAGAAATTTGGAGCTGAGGGGATTACCATTCATCCCAGACCTGATGAGCGACATATTAAAAGAAAAGATGTTTATGATTTACGTCCCGTTTTAAGAACAGAATTCAATATAGAAGGTTATCCTTCAGAAGACTTTATTGAGATGGTTTTGCAGGTAAAACCTCATCAAGTAACATTGGTTCCGGATGATCCGGAGCAGTTAACTTCAAATGAAGGCTGGGATACTAAAGCTCATTTTGATTTCTTGAAACCTATTCTGAATCGTTTTAGTGAGGCTGGAATACGCACTTCGGTATTTGTTGATCCTGCTCCGGTAATGGTTGAGTATGCTGCTAAGGCAGGAGCTGATCGGGTAGAATTATATACTGAGCCTTACGCTAAAGGATATGGCAAAGATAGGGAAAAGGCAGTAGCTCCGTATATTGAATGTGCTAAGGTTGCAAAATCTTGTGGCATAGGCCTTAATGCAGGACATGATTTGAGTTTGGAGAATTTAAATTACTTATATAAAACAATTCCTTGGATTGATGAGGTTTCTATAGGGCATGCATTGATTAGCGATGCACTTTATCTGGGATTAGAAAAAACAATTCAAGAGTATAAAAACTGCTTACGTAAATAATAATGGGTGGAATACTATTAATGGCTCAAAGTGTAGCTGAAGGAGTTGATTCTCTTTTGATGGAGAATCCGGTTTTAACAGAAGTGAATGCCTCTGAATCCATGAATCTTTTCGATTTAGCTATAAAGGGAGGTTGGATAATGATTATTCTTTTGATCTTATCTTTAATTGCGTTTTATCTGCTTTTTGAGCGGATCTATGTGATTAGAAAAGCCGGAAAGGAAGATCCACAGTTTATGGATAAGATTAAAGATTATATTTTAGAAGGGGAAATTAAATCGGCTATACAATATTGTAGAGCAACAAACACTCCGTCTTCCCGTATGATTGAAAAAGGAATCAGTCGGTTAGGACGTCCGGTAAATGATATTCAAGCGGCGATAGAAAACGTAGGGAACATGGAGGTTGCCAAACTGGAAAGAGGCTTGAACTTCATGGCCACTATTGCGGGTGGAGCACCTATGATAGGGTTTTTAGGGACCGTTACAGGAATGGTGAGAGCCTTCTATGAAATGGCTAATGCCGGGAATAATGTGGATATAACCTTGCTATCAGGAGGTATCTATGAAGCTATGGTTACTACAGTGGGAGGTTTGATCGTTGGTATCATTGCCATGTTTGCTTATAACTACTTAGTTACTTTAGTGGATGGAATAGTGAATAAGATGGAAAGTAAAACTATGATGTTTATGGATTTACTGAATGAGCCTGTAAAGAAATAGAGAGAGACTCTATTTATCTATTAATTTTATTACCTTTTACTTATGTTAAAGCGTAGATCAAGAGTTAAACCGGAATTCAGTATGGCGTCGATGACAGACATCATATTCTTGCTGTTGATTTTCTTTATGATAACTTCTACTGTAGTTTCTCCAAATGCTATAAAAGTGCTTTTGCCTCAAGGCAAACAGCAAACCTCGGCAAAACCGTTGACTCGGGTGATTATTGATAAAGAATTAAATTATTATGCAGGTTTTGGTAATGATAAGGAGCAGCCGATGGCTCTGGATGAACTTGCTCCCTTTTTACAGGAGTGTGCTGATCGTGAGCCGGAAATGTATGTGGCTTTATATGCCGATGAATCTGTTCCGTACCGTGAAATTGTGCGTGTGTTAAATATTGCCAATGAAAATAAATTTAAGATGGTATTGGCAACTCGTCCACCTTCAGATAAAAATTAAATGTCGAATCAGAAAAAGGGAAAATATATTGGTATAGTAGGAGCTTCGATAGTCCACATTGCGATTATTGCCCTTTTGTTATGGATAGGTATTACCGTTCCTGAACCTCAGGAAGAAAGTGGGGTTCCTGTATTGTTGGGTTATGTGGATTTTGCACAAGGAACTTTCGATCCGGAATCTTTAAATGCAGATCATACAGAGGCTCAGGATCTGGCTGCATCTGAAACTGTTGAGGTGGAGGAAGAGCAGCACATAATAACCCAGACAGAAGAAGAATCGGTAGAAATGCCAACGCATAGTGAGGCACCAAAAGAGATAGAAGCAAAACCTGAACCGACGGAAGCTGAAAAAGAAGCTGAGGCGAAGCGTTTAGCCGAAGAAAAGGCGGAACAAGAACGTAGGAGAGCTGCAGAAGCGGCAGCGCAACGTGTATCAGGGGCTTTTGGTAAGGGGGATTCAATGGGGAGTAAAGGAGAGTCTGAAGGTGAAGGAGTGGAAGGTGTGGTTACAGGAAATGCTGATACAGGGAAAAAACAAGGAATAGGAGGTTATGGCGATTTTGATTTAAGTGGTCGTTCTATCGGTCCTGCAGGGTTACCTCGTCCTGTTTATAATGTTCAAGATGAAGGGGTGGTGGTGATTAATATTCTGGTAAATCCAGAAGGACAAGTTATTGGAACCAGTTTGAACCCCAAAACCAATACAGTGAATCCGTCATTGAGGAAAGCAGCTGAAGATGCTGCTAAAAAAGCTCGTTTTAATACCGTTAGTGGTGTTAATAATCAGACAGGTACAATTACCTATAAGTTTAATTTAAAATAGTTTTTATTATGAGTGTTATACATGTTTTTTTTGCAGATGGATTTGAAGAAGTTGAAGCACTAGCTTCTGTTGATGTGCTTCGCAGAGCAGATTTTAAGGTTGTTATGACATCGGTAACAGGAGACAGAACAGTAACGGGTGCTCATAATGTAGTTATTCAATGTGATGAATTGTTTGAGGCGTGTGACTTTTCAAAAGCAAAACAATTAGTCCTTCCCGGAGGTATGCCGGGAGCCGAAACTTTATCGAATCATAAGGGACTACAAGATCTATTGTTGAAGTTTAATGCTGAAAAACTGCCTATTGCTGCTATTTGTGCCGCTCCTATGGCTTTAGGAAAGCTGGGTATATTAGAGGGACGTAAAGCGACTTGTTATCCCGGGTTTGAGAGTTATCTGAAAGGAGCTGATTATACGGCCAATCTGGTGGAAGAGGATGGACATATTATCACAGGGAAAGGACCGGGTGCCTCTTTGCCTTTCGCTTTAAAAATAGTTGAATCTTTAGCGGGTAAGGAAACAGCACAGAGAATAGCTGAAGAGATGTGTTTTAAGGCATAAACTGCTATGAAACGATATGCTGTGATTGTTGCAGGGGGAAAGGGTACACGAATGAAAAGTTCTTTACCCAAGCAATTCCTGCAATTGAAAGGTAAGCCTGTATTAATGCGAACATTAGAGGTGTTCTATGCCTTTGATGCATCTATTGAGTTGATTTTAGTTTTACCGAAAGAGCAGCAAACCTATTGGCAGAAATTGTGTAAAGAGTATTCTTTTTTTATTCCTCATACAATTGCTGATGGAGGAGAATCACGTTTTCATTCGGTCAGTAATGGATTGAAAAAAATCAAGGGCGATGGCATTGTGGCTATACACGATGGGGTTCGCCCTTTTGTTTCCTCTGCTGTCCTGGATTTATGCTATCTTACGGCAGAACGTTATAATGCTGTGATACCGGTTCTTGATATTCCGGAATCCCTTAGAAAAAAGGAAGGAGAGGATAAGACTGTCATGGTTGATCGTTCGAAGTATATGATTGTACAAACACCTCAGGTTTTCAAGGTGGAAACATTAAAGAGAGCCTATGAACAACCTTATTCTTCTCTTTTTACAGATGATGCTTCAGTCGTTGAGGCTTATGGAGAAGAGATCCATACGGTAAGAGGTAATGAAGAGAATATTAAATTAACAACCCCTTTTCATTTAAAAATAGCAGAAGCACTTCTGTAATGTTTGATTTTACTACACAAGACATTAAATATCTTGCGGGAGTAGGTCCACGTAGGGCAGCTCTTCTGAATGCAGAAGCTGGAATCTATTCCCTTTATGATTTGCTTTTTTACTTTCCTTATAAACATATTGATAGAAGCAGAATCTATAGCATTCGTGAGTTGCATGGATCAATGCCCTATATTCAGTTGAAAGGACAGATTCTCTCCATGAATAAAGTAGGAGAGGGGTATAAAAAACGGCTAGTTGCTCATTTCAGTGATGGTACCGGAGTGGTTGACCTGGTTTGGTTCAAGGGGGTTAAATACATTGAGAAGACCTATAAGTTAAATCGGGAATATATTGTCTTTGGTCGTCCTACGGTCTTTAATCAACGGTTGAACCTGGCTCACCCGGATATAGAAGAGGTTACAGAAGAAGTGTTGTCCGGTTTAGGTTTAAGGCCTTATTACAATACGACTGAGAAGATGAAAAGAGGGGGACTGACTTCACGCACACTAGAGCGAATGATGGGGCAAGTGTTGGGTATGCTTAAAGCCCCTTTGGCTGAAACTCTGCCGAAATACCTCCTACAAAAAGAACGGCTTATGCCTCTGACAGAAGCAATAAGCAATATGCACTTTCCTAAGGGGCCGGTTAAATTGCAAGAGGCGGAATATCGTTTGAAGTTCGAAGAGCTTTTTTATGTTCAGCTTAACATCCTGCGTTATGCCAATGAACGTCAAAAAAGATATAAAGGGTATATCTTTCCACAAGTTGGCGATATTTTCAATGAGTTTTTCCTCCAAAACTTACCTTTTGAATTGACCGATGCACAGAAACGAGTTATAAAAGAAATCAGAAGGGATTTGGGTAGCGGAATTCAAATGAATCGATTGCTGCAAGGTGATGTAGGAAGTGGCAAAACCTTAGTGGCCTTGATGAGTATGTTGATTGCCTTGGATAACGGATATCAGGCCTGTATGATGGCTCCAACGGAAATCTTGGCTCAGCAGCATTATGAAACGATTCAGGAATTTATTTTCGGATTGGGAGTCCGGGTTGAGTTACTTACCGGTTCTGTTCCCGCAAAAAAAAGACGTGAAATACAGGAGGGATTGTTGGATGGAACGATACAGATACTAGTCGGCACCCATGCTCTCATAGAAGATACGGTACAGTTTGCTTCATTAGGTTTTGCTGTAATAGATGAGCAGCATCGTTTTGGTGTTGCACAACGGGCAAAGTTGTGGAGTAAAAGTGAGAATCCCCCCCATGTTTTAGTGATGACCGCCACGCCAATTCCAAGGACTCTGGCAATGACCCTTTATGGAGACTTAGAGGTATCGGTCATAGATGAGCTGCCTCCGGGAAGAAAACCCATAATTACAGAACATCGTTTTGACTCCCATCGGAAATCTCTGTATCAATTTATTCACCAACAGATCAAAGAGGGACGTCAAATCTATATCGTATATCCTTTGATAGAGGAAAGTGAGAAAATTGATTTGAAAAATCTGGAAGAAGGTTATTTGCAGATTCAGGAAGAATTTCCAAACTATAGAATAAGTAAGGTTCATGGTAAGATGAAACCTCAGGAAAAAGAGGAGCAGATGCAACTCTTCGTTCGTGGTGAAACACAGATTATGGTGGCTACAACAGTCATCGAAGTCGGGGTTAATGTGCCAAATGCAACTGTAATGGTGATTGAGAATGCCGAACGTTTTGGCTTATCCCAACTTCATCAACTTCGGGGAAGGGTAGGAAGAGGGGGAAATCAATCTTATTGTATTCTGGTTTCAAGTTATAAGTTGTCAGAAGATACACGTAAAAGATTAGAGATTATGGTTCAAACCAATGATGGGTTTGAAATTGCAGAGGCAGATTTAAAACTTCGTGGCCCGGGAGATCTTGAGGGTACGCAGCAAAGTGGAATTCCTTTTAATTTGAAGGTCGCCCATATTACACGAGATAGTCAATTATTAAAATATGTACGTGACATTGCAATCGAGGTCATAGAAGACGATCCTGAATATAAAAAGATGGAAAATAAAGTTCTTTGGGCTGAACTAGACCGGCTATACAAAAAAAATAAGAACTGGGGCGTTATCAGTTAGGTAAAAAGGGTATAGAAAAAGATGAAAGAATCGAGGAGTTTTTTAGCTATTGAAAGCCATTAATTGTTTGTGTTGTATCCGTATTTAGATTTGAATTCTTAGTGTTCTTTTATGATACTTTTTTTATGTCGTTCTAACGCTTATTTCTATAATCTTGGAGTCTTTATGATGATATGTTATAAAACATGTTAGTCTTGTATTTCGTTAGTTATTAGTGTTTTATGGTCTTTTTTTACCCCTTGGATTTTGTTTGTAATTAGAGAAAAAAGTAAGGATTAATTCGGTTTTTACCGTAAAAAGGCTACCTTTGAACGTATTTTAAGTTGAGAAAACGCAAAATAGAACTCCATAATTGTGATTGAAAAAACACTAATTATCTTAAAACCTTGTACCCTGCAAAGAGGGTTAATAGGTGAAATTATTCATCGTTTTGAACGAAAAGGATTACGTATAGCCGGAATGAAAATGATTCAGCTAGATGATGTTATTCTTTCACAGCATTATGCTCATTTGGCAGATAAACCCTTTTTTCAGCGGGTAAAAGATTCAATGATGACTACTCCAGTCATCGTTTGTTGTTTAGAGGGAGTAGATGCTATTCAAACGGTGAGAACGCTTGTTGGGGTTACTAATGGTCGATTAGCTGCTCCAGGCACTATTCGGGGAGATTATAGTATGAGTTTTCAAGAAAATATCGTTCATGCCGCTGATTCACCGGAAGCGGCAAAAAAAGAGATTGAACGATTCTTTAGTCCGGGAGAAACATTTGATTATAAGCAAGTAACTTTTGATTACTTATATGCTAATGATGAATATAAATGATTAGTCCAATGAGTTTAAATTGTCTCAAGTTTTTTATCATTACACTTGTATTAGTTTTAGGTACTAATAAAATTTCCGCTCAGGACTTGTTGGCACGACAAGCTCCAATTGATAAAAAGTTAAGTAGTGTAGACTCCTTAAATTTGCAAAAGCAAATAAAGTTGGAGCAATCGGAATATCCTGCTCTAAGTCTATATCCCTCTTGGAGTAATGAATATGTTCATCGTTATGGGAAAGATGTGGTGATTCCTGAGGAATACACCATTGATTTAACCGGATTTTGTATGCCTACTACACATACTCGTATTACTTCTCGTTTTGGCCCGAGATGGCGTAGAATGCACAATGGTTTAGATGTTAAAGTCTATACAGGAGATACTATTGTAGCCGCTTTCGATGGGAAAGTACGTATTGTTAAATACGAACGTAGAGGATATGGGAAATATGTTGTAATACGTCATGACAATGGTTTGGAAACAATTTATGGTCACTTATCTAAGCAGTTGGTAGAAGAAAACCAACGTGTAGTAGCCGGTGAACCTATTGGATTGGGAGGGAATACTGGGCGTTCCACAGGCTCGCATCTTCATTTTGAGACCCGTTTCTTAGGGATTGCAATTAATCCGGAACTTTTATTTGATTTTCCTAATCAAGATATAGTAACCGATGCTTATACTTTCAAAGGTAAAGGTACTGCTAATAGAAATGCAGTAGCTTCTGCTGCTTCGTATTATAAAGTTAAAAAAGGAGATACATTGGGACGTATTGCTGCCCGTCAAGGGGTTACCGTTTCCCAACTCTGTAAATGGAATAATATTTCAAGGAATTCTATCCTAAGACCAGGACAAGTTTTGCGCTGTTCTTAGGTAAAGGAAAAACCTAAAAACTCATAAAAAGAGGGTACCTGTGCTATTTAAGGTACCCTCTTTTCTTTTTTACTTTATTTATTCTTAACTTTGAATCTGATATATAAATAATTATGATGGAGGTAACTAACGAGCAATTTAAAAAGGTGGTGACTTTGTGCCGCAATCTTTTTGAGAAAAAACTTCACGACTACGGATCTGCATGGAGGATACTGCGTCCTGTTTCGGTAACAGATCAACTTTTAATTAAAGCAAACAGAATTAGGAGCATAGAAACCAAAGGGGTATCGTTAGTTGACGAGGATATTCGTTCGGAGTTTATGGCGATCGTTAATTATGGTATTATCGGATTAATACAATTGGAGTTGGATTATGCTGACTCTGCCGATATAACCAATGAAGAAGCACTTGAGTTATACGATAAATATGCCAATGAGGCTTTAGAGTTGATGATCGCTAAGAATCATGATTATGATGAAGCCTGGCGTAGTATGAGAATTTCTTCATATACTGATTTGATCTTAATGAAGATATATAGGACTAAACAGATAGAGTCTTTATCTGGTAAAACTTTAGTTTCCGAAGGTATTGATGCAAACTACCAGGATATGATAAACTATGCTGTTTTTGGATTGATTAAGTTAGAGTTTGGAGAGTAAATATATACATAGAATAAAAGTTCTTGGGGTTAATGGTTGTCGGTTTCTATTAGCGGCGGCTTTTATCTTTTCAGGGTTTGTAAAAGCAGTTGATCCTCTGGGTACTCAGTATAAAATAGAGGATTATCTAACTGCCTTTCATCTGATTGATTGGGTACCTTCATTTTTTCCATTAGTTGGTTCTGTTTTACTTTCTTGTGCTGAGTTTTCTATTGGGGCTTTATTGTTTCTAGGCATAAGGAGAAAAGTTTCTACTTATGGTGCTTTTTTCTTGATGTTGTTCATGACTCCTCTGACACTATACCTGGCTATTTTTGATCCGGTATCCGATTGTGGATGTTTTGGTGATGCTTTGGTTTTGTCTAATTGGGCTACATTTGGCAAAAATGTGATATTGTTGATAGCCTCCTTCTTTACCTTTAGATATCGTAAAGTAATGTTTCGGTTCTATACTTTGAAAACCGAATGGATGGTATCATTATACACTGTTTGCTATATTTTTGGTGTGGCTATGTATTGTTACTATTATTTGCCAATTATTGATTTTAGACCTTATCATATTGGAGCCGATTTTCATAAAGGACGTGCTGTTCCTGAAGATGTTGAGTTGGGTGAAATTGAAACTGTTTTTATACTGGAGAAAGATGGAGAAAGAAAAACGTTTTCTTTGGATAATTACCCGGATAGTACCTGGACTTTCATAGAAAGTAAACCTAAGCAAGCAGAAAAAGAGTATGAACCTCCTATGGCGGATTTTTCCATTTTGGATGCTGAGACAAGATTAGATATAACAGAGGAAATAATCTCGGATTCAACTTATACTTTTCTTTTGGTCTCCTATCGCTTAGATATAGCTGATGATAGTAATATTGATTTAATCAATGAGATTTACGATTATAGTGTTGAAGAGGGATACAATTTCTATGCATTAACCACTTCAGTTAAAAACGATATTGAGGTTTGGTGTGATAAAACAGGTGCCGAGTATCCTTTTACTTTTGGGGATGATATCGTTTTGAAAACAGTGATTCGTTCTAATCCGGGTTTATTGTTAATTAAAGATGGTATTATATACAATAAATGGAGTCATAATGATTTGCCTGATGAGTATGATCTAAGTGCGCGTCTCGAAGAATTGCCTTTAGGTGAAATTGCTCTATATAAAAAAGACCAATCTAAGTCGGCTATTATGGGGTATTGTATTCCACTTTTATTGATTTTTTTATTTGATGTGACTTTAATTCGTAAAGAACCTAAAGCAAAAGAAGAAGAGGTTGTGGAAAATGATAGTTCAAAGAATGAATAATATTAAATATTTATACTTCATTATTAAAACAAAAACAAAATGAGAAAAAAAATTGTAGCAGGAAACTGGAAGATGAACTTGGACCTTAATGAGGGGATAGCTTTAGCTAAAGAGTTGAAGGGAATATTAGATGCAGATAAACCTAATTGTGATGTAGTTATCTGTACTCCCTTTATACATTTAGCTTCTGTTGCACCTATCGTGGGTGATTCTATGGGAGTAGGTGCAGAAAACTGTGCAGATAAAGTGTCCGGAGCTTATACCGGTGAGGTTTCAGCAAGTATGGTGGCTTCTACAGGAGCAAAATATGTAATATTAGGACACTCTGAGCGTCGTGCATATTATAATGAAACTTCAGAAATCCTTAAAGAAAAGGTTAAACTAGCCTTAGCGAATGGGTTGACTCCTATTTTTTGTATAGGTGAGGTATTAGAAGAGCGTGAGGCTAATAAACAAAATGAGGTAGTTAAAAAACAAATATCTGAGGCTTTGTTCGATTTGTCTGCAGATGATTTTTCTAAAATTGTTTTGGCTTACGAACCGGTTTGGGCCATTGGAACAGGTAAAACAGCTACATCTGCTCAAGCTCAGGAAATCCATGCTTATATTCGTTCAGTTTTAGCTGATAAATATGGTAATGAAGTAGCAGATAACATATCAATATTATATGGTGGAAGCTGTAATCCATCGAATGCGAAAGAACTATTTTCTAATCCCGATGTGGATGGAGGTCTTATCGGTGGAGCTTCATTGAAGGCTGAAAACTTCAAAGGAGTAATTGATGGATTTAAATAATTAAACTTCAAAGGAAAGTCTATATTCAACTTTATAGACTTTCCTTGTTTTATTTTTATTATATGCGAAAATTAGCTTTTCTTTTATTCGTTTTTTTATCAGGAAGTATCTTTTCTCAAGTTCATCAGAATATTATAGAAAGCTTAAAGCGAGGAGTACCCGGACAGGGTAAAGTGGTGATATTTCAAGATCCTCGATTAGAAGCTTTAATTGGTGCAAACTTGAATATGGTTAATGGAACCGATGAAATGCTAAAAGTTCCGGGTTTTCGAATTCAAATTTATGCTGGAAAGAACTCCAGAGAAGCGAGAACCGAAGCTACTTCTTTGGGTGAAAAAGTAAAGTCTCTTTTTCCCGAATTATCAGTTTATACTTTATTCGTTTCTCCTCGATGGCTGTGTAGGGTAGGTGATTTCAGAAGTATTGAAGAAGCAGACGTGATGATGAGACAGCTGGAAAAGACTGGGGAGTTTAAAGAGATAACGATCGTGAAAGAACAAATAAATATTCCTTTATAAATATTTTATTTTTTAAAGATGCCGGACAATTATGATAATATGCCTCCTGAGGTATTAGAGAAGCTTATGGGTTACTACCATGAGATTATTACTTTATTGGGAGAAGATCCTTCTCGTGAGGGGTTAGTAAAGACTCCCAAAAGGGTGTCGCGTGCCATGTGGAACTTGACAAAAGGTTATAGAATGGATCCTCGTGAAGTTCTATTATCGGCAAGATTTCAGGAAGATTATAAACAGATGGTTATTGTGAAGGATATTGATTTCTTTTCTCTTTGTGAACACCATATGCTTCCTTTTTATGGTAAAGCACATGTGGCTTATATCCCTCGAGATTATATAACAGGGTTAAGTAAGATTGCACGTGTGGTTGATATTTTTTCTCATCGATTACAAGTACAAGAACGAATGACATTTCAAATTAAGGAGTGTATTCAAGAGGCTTTGAATCCGTTAGGTGTGATGGTTGTAATAGAGGCAAAACATATGTGTATGCAGATGAGAGGAGTTGAAAAACAAAACTCAATAACGACTACTTCGGATTTTACCGGTGTATTTAATCAAGCTAAGACTCGCGAGGAATTTATGAATTTGATTAAGGGGTAATAATGGTTGATTACTCCTTAGTTTATTCTGATAGTTTGGTGGATGAGCTTATGATTAAGGTAGGATAACTCGATCACCTAGACGTTTGGCCATTGAGGCTTGAATGTTTTTGAGTTCCTGATATCTTTTCATCATTTGACTGCATTTTTGGTCATCATTATATACCTCCGGTTTCTTTAGTTCCTTAAGCAGGTGTTTTATTTCGGAATCAACTATTTCGTTTTTAAAGTTAATAATTAGAGTTGGAACTATTTCATATAGCCGATCTTTATCTTTAACTATCGTTTGATCGTCCTTGTATAAATTGCTGAGTTGATACTTATCGCTCAATAATTCTGCTGCTAAACGGCTTATTTCCTCGTTATGATGTGTTAGAAAATATCTTTCGACTTTAAAATTCTCATCCTTAAGGTGCTCTTTTGCTTCAGATAGAATTTGTCTATGAATGGGATTATGGAAAGCAATATCATCATTGGCAAAGTCTTTGACTATGTAGTCAATAACTGTGAGTGAGATCTCTTCACCTTTGTCGTCTTTGATTTTACCTATGATTTGTTCACCATAACGTAGGATGATCTGAAGTATTAATCTTTCTATTTTATAAAAGAGAAGTTTCTCTTTTCCTTCTTGTGGAAGATAGGATTGATAGTTTGTGTCTGATTCTTTATTGCTTTGTTCTTCTTTTTTTTGCTTGTTTTGTAATTGTTCAGCCTCTTTCCTCTTTAGCTTTGCTATCTCTCCAACGATAATACGTTCTTCTATATTCAGCAAGCTGCTGCTCTCCTTAATGTAGACAGAGCGAACAATGGCTTCCGGGATTACTGATATACTTTTAACAACACTACTAATTAATTCTGCACGCTTTATGGGATCATCTGCAGAGTCATCCATCAAAAGTTTGGTCTTAAATCGGATAAAATCAACTTCATTCTTTTGGATATAGGATTTGAAGTCTGTGGCGTTATGTTTGCGGGCAAAGGAGTCAGGATCTTCTCCATTAGGAAGAAGTACAACCTTAACATTTAGTCCTTCTTCCAGCAGCATATCTATTCCTCGTAAAGAGGCCTCGATTCCTGCAGAATCACCATCGTAGAGTACCGTTATGTTTTCAGTAAAACGATGGATCAGACGAATCTGTCCCGGAGTCAATGCTGTTCCGGATGAGGCTACTACATTTTCGACACCTGCTTGATGCATTGAAAGCACATCAGTGTACCCTTCCACCAAGAAACAACAATCTTCTTTAACAATTGCTCTTTTAGCAAAGTAGATTCCATAGAGCTCATTGCTTTTGTGATAAATTTCAGATTCCGGAGAATTAACATATTTGGCTAGTTTGGTGTTACTGCCCAGGATTCGTCCTCCAAAAGCGACTACTTTTCCGGAAAGAGTGTGGATGGGGAAGATGACTCTGCCTCTAAATCGATCTACAAGCTTTCCATAGGATTCGTAACACAACCCATTCTTTATTAAATACTTTTGCTTAAAACCTTTTCTTATGGCCTCCTGAGCCAAGCTTTCGGATTCCTCTAAAGAGTATCCCAGTTGAAATTTCTTTATGATTTCCGGACGAAAGCCTCTTTGCTTAAAATAGGCTTGCCCAATGGATTGTCCTTCCAAATGATTCTGAAGGATGTTTTGAAAATGTTGATTGGCAAATTCATTGACAATGAACAGACTCTCTCTTAAGCTTTGTGCTTCTTTCTCTTCGGAACTTAACTCCCGTTCTTTAATCTCAATGTTGTATTTCTTTGCCAGAAATCGAAGCGCTTCATAATAGTTGAGCTGCTCATGCTCCATTATGAAATGGACTACGTTCCCCCCTTTTCCACAACCAAAGCATTTGCAAATTCCTTTAGAGGGTGATACACTAAACGAAGGCGTTTTTTCATTATGGAAAGGGCATAATCCAACATAATTTGCTCCTCTACGTCGTAGAGTTACAAATTCGGATACAACATCAAGTATTTGTGCAGTATCCACTATTTGGTCTATAGTTGCTTTATCAATCATAATGAATTCTTATACAAAGGTACTTTTTATTTTCAAGAAAAAGAGATCACGCTCTAATAAAGGAAGGTATTCATTATTTGATTTTTTGACGCACATCAATTAAAAAATCCTGCATCTCTCCTGCATTTTTCTCCTTGATGATAGTTAAGAGCTTCGTAAGCTCCTCTAAAATATTCTCCACTTGTTTTGGTGTTTTTGCATTAAAGAGAATTTCTTGTAATAGGTAATCATCTTCACTTAATAACCCTTTGGCTATTTTCATGTGTTTCTTGAATGTTGTTCCGGGGGCTTCTTGATGTTTCATCGTTGAAGCAAAAACTAAAGTTGACACAAATGGAATAGAAAGCGAATAAGCTGCGGTTTCATCGTGTTCCTCAAATGTATATTCAAAAATATTAAGATTCAGACTTTGATAAAGATCTTTGAAGAATATTTTACCTAAATGATCACTCTCACTTATTATAATGGCACTTTCATCATTTAAATGATTGAGCTTTGCGAAGGTTGGCCCAAACATGGGATGTGTCGATACGTAGGGAAAACCACAGGTCTTGTAAAAATCTGCCAATCCGTTTTTTACGGAGGCAATATCACTTAAAATACAATCTTTGGGAAGAATGGGCATAATCTTCTCGAAAGCTTCTATTGTATATTTTAATGTAACCGCATTAATGACCAACTGAGGTTGGAAGTTAGCTATTTCATCCAAAGTCGTGAATCGATAGGCATTGTGAGTAAAGCGAAGTCTCTTCGGATCGTGGTCATAAATGGCAGTTTCATGTTGAAAACTAAGTAAATCAAGAAAGAATGAGCCCATTTTTCCGGCTCCTAAAATTAATATTTTCATTTAAGTGCTATTAAAAGACTATTTTACTGATTAATAATTTCTATTTGTTGTCTGACAGACTCTTCGTGTATGGCTTGAAATATGTTTTTAACAAACTCAGAATCCATTTGGCAAGCTTGTCCCTGCTCTCCTCTTTTTTCAAGAATCTCATTGTATCTTCCCGATTGAAGTACAGTAATGTTGTGCTCTTTCTTGTAAACTCCAATTTCCCTACATACTCTCATCCGTTTGGATAGTATTTGCATTAATTCATTATCACATTCATCTATCTGTTTTCTAAGTATGGATAGGCTTTCGGTTGACTGAATTTCTTCGCGAATGACCAAGAGGCTTAGAATATATTCTAGCACCTGTGGGGTGACTTGTTGGCTTGCATCACTCCAGGCCTCATCCGGATTGCAATGGCTTTCTATGATTAAGCCATCAAAGTTTAAATCCATCGCTTGCTGACTTAGAGAAGCTATTAATTCTCTTTTTCCTCCAATGTGGCTTGGGTCACTAAATAGAGGTAGATCAGGAATACGACGTCGAAGTTCAATGGGGATGTGCCAGTTGGGTAAGTTTCTATAAATGGTTTTATCAAAACTGCTGAACCCACGATGTATGCCTGCTATCTTAGTTATACCGGCATTATAAACACGTTCAATGGCTCCAATCCAGAGTTCCAGATCGGGGTTTACCGGATTTTTAATGAAAACAGGGATATTCACCCCTTTGAGGGCATCTGCTATTTCCTGAACGGCAAAAGGATTTGCCGTAGTGCGGGCACCAATCCATAGCATATCAATTCCTGCTTTTAATGCTTCATAGGTATGTTGTGCAGTGGCGACTTCAGTTGCCACATACATTCCTGTTTCTTCTTTGACCTGTTTAAGCCACTGTAATCCTTTGACACCTATGCCTTCAAATCCTCCCGGTTTTGTTCTGGGTTTCCATATTCCGGCACGGAAAATCTTGATATTTCTTTCAGCTAATTCTTTAGCTGTTTTCATTACTTGTTCTTCTGTCTCTGCGCTACAAGGACCTGATATGATAATAGGTCGTTCCGGGCTAATTCCGGGTAGCAAAATGGATTCAAGTTTCATTTTATTTTATAATATTAGTATTCATAATTTGTTTAATGCGCTGTAATGCATCGTTTAGTTTTTCAAGGGGAGAACAAAGTGAAATGCGAATATATTGTTTTCCATTTTCACCGAAGATAAATCCAGGAGTAATAAAAACCCTAGCTTCTTGTAGTATCTTTTCAGTTAGCTCCTCCACGTGGTTATATCTTTCAGGGATTTTTCCCCAAAGAAAGAGTCCCACTTGATTGTTATCATAAGAACAATCTAAGACTTTCATTATTTTTTCTGCTAATACTCTTCTCTCTTTGTACTGTTTATTATTTAACTCATACCAACTTTCATCAGCCTGTAAAGCCTTTGTAGCTGCTAGTTGAAGAGGGCGGAACATACCGCTGTCAATATTGCTTTTAACTTTTAATATCCATTCCACAAATGTGGCATTGGTAGCTAGCATGCCTACGCGCCACCCCGGCATGTTATGGCTTTTGCTCATCGAGTTAAGTTCTATGCAACAATCTTTGGCATCTGGTATGCTAAGTAAACTCAGAGGGTGGGTGTTTAATATAAAACTGTAAGGGTTGTCGTTAATTAAAACAATATTTTTGCTCCGTGCAAATTGAACCAGTCTTTCAAAAAGTTGAGGAGTTGCTTTAGTTCCGGTAGGCATATGGGGATAGTTAATCCACATCAGTTTTACTCCTTCTAAATCGGCTTGCTCCAACTCATTGAAGTCAGGATACCAGTTATTCTTTTCCGTCAAATTGTATTTTATGACCTCAGCTCCAAGTAGCCTGCTTAAAGAAGTGTATGTGGGATAACCCGGATCGGGGACTAATACTTTGTCTCCGGGGTTTACGAAAGCCAAGGTAATGTGTAATACCCCTTCTTTTGATCCGATTAATGGTTGAATTTCATTCTGTGGGTTCAAGTCTACATCATACCATTTTTTATACCATTCAGCAAAGCCTTTTCTAAGTTCAGGAATGCCATTGTAGGGTTGATAGCCATGAGTGTCTCTTTTTCTGGCATGGGTGCATAGACTCTCTATCACTTGTTCAGAGGGAGGGTTGTCCGGACTGCCTATGCCTAGGTTAATTACCGGTTGCCCGGTTAAATTCATCTCTGCTATTTGTTTTAACTTTTTTGAAAAGTAATATTCGCTTGTAGTAGATAAACGTTCAGCAGGTTGAATGTTGATTGTGGACTTAATATTTGACATATTCTCCTAATGTTTTTAGTTGGCTGATTAATGGTTTTATTGCTGCTATGGCCTGCATATAACGATTATAGTCATCATATGTAATGTCAATATAGAACTGGTATTCCCATTCTCTACCTATGATGGGTAAAGATTGGATCTTTGTCAGGTTCATACGGTAGAAAGAAAATATAGACAATACTTGTGATAGGCTTCCTTCCTCATGTGGTAAAGTAAAAACCAGACTAGCTTTATTAGGCTCACATTTTAATTTACATTCTTTTGCAATAGAGGGATTGGCCACCAGTAAAAAGCGGGTGAAGTTGTGTTTGTTGGTTTCTATTCCCTTTTCTAATATCTTCATTCCGTAAAGCTTGGCCGCTGCCTCTGAGCAGATGGCCGCATGTCCTCTAAGTTGTTCTTCTTTGATCCGTTTAGCGCTTAGGGCGGTATCTTCACCTTCTACCACCTTTAAGTGAGGATGATCATTCAAAAAAGCTCTACATTGCATTAAGGCAATGGGGTGGGAATTTACTTCTGTTAAATCGTCCCAGTCCTCGTCGGGAAGGCAGGCAAAACAGTGTGAGATACGTAACTTTTGTTCTCCGATGATTTGCGTGTTACTCTGTCTCATTAATTCATTGTTGTAGAGTAAACTTCCGGCAATGGTGTTCTCAATGGCCAGTAACCCTAATGTGTCAGGAGTGCTTTCAAGAACTTTGAATACATCTGCAAAGCTTTTACAACAGATAAGATCAATCTTTTCTTGCTCAAAAAGTAAATGTGCTGCTATATCATGATAGGAACCGTAAGTTCCTTGTATGGCTATTTTTTTCATTGTAAATGGGTATAAAAAAAATCCCACTCTTTAGAGCGGGATTTTTATATAATTATTTTTATGTGTTTTGTTTCGTTATTTATTACATAAGATTCCCCGCTCTACTT
>FZPS01000181.1_pt128 | contig 24746 bp, 21 predicted proteins | sample 1817821 | NCBI WGS metagenome assembly FZPS01 (sample SAMEA104158645, study PRJEB21678) | metagenome | place: Germany | collected 2015-04-21 | reverse complement strand
TATTATTTATTAGATCAATATGAGCAAAGTCTTGAGTATGGGAATTTATCAATTGAGATATTGCCAAATGATAGTTTGGAGTATAGTAATCGGGGAAATGCCTATTATGGCTTATATAGGTATGAAGAGGCGATGGAGGACTATAATAAGGCGATAGAAATTGATTCAAAAAATTCATATGCATATTATGGTAGAGGTTCTGTTTATTACGTTTGGGAAGACTATGAGAAATCTCTCTTAGAATTTGATAAGAGCTTAACATATAAGCCAGATGATGTTGACGCTTATGTTTATAAGATTTGGTGTCATTACTATCTGGGTAATTTTGATGAGGGCATTGAACTTTCGGACAAGGCAATATCAATTGATGAAAATGAGATAGAAATACATAGGGCTAAGGGTCAATTAATATTGGCCAAGAGTGGTTATGATGAGGCTGAAGCTTATTATAGGATGGTAGCAGACAGTTTTTCGGATAAGATAGAGGCTCAAATGCTAATTGGAAGATTGTATTATAATAATGAAAATTATAAAGCCGCCTTAGATTGCTTTTTGAAAATCAAAGATAATCTTGGCACAAATGATAGTCTCAATTGTTGGATAATATCATGTTATACAGCATTGGGTGATATGAATCTGGCTGACAAATATTTTAATGATTTATTATCGGATGGAGAGGCAACAACTTACTTTTGTAATTATGTTGGTGATGATTTTACCTATTATGGATATTATATGGAAGCCTTAAAATATTATGATGAAGCAATGCGAATTGATGTAACAGACAAAACTGCGTATTATAATATGCTATACTCCCTGTTTTATGGAAAGCGATATAATAGATGCATAGAGTTTGGTAAAAAAATGATTGACAATTTTGGTGAAGACTACGATGCTTGTGGTTATATTGGTGAAAGTTACTATTACCTCTATGAATATGAAAAGGCACTTGAATGGTATGAATTAGCTTACAATATAAGACCTAAGAGTGATGTGGTTATTTCATATATTGGTGATGTTTACCTTTTGCTAGAGGATTACGAGAATGCAAAAAAGTATGCAGATTTAGCTCTTTCACTTAATCATGAAAACGTTACTGCCAAAAACACCAAGAAAATAATTGAAAGCAGGTTAAGGCCCACAGAAGTGCAGGTTAGTGAATTTATCAAGACCTATTACTTATATAATACAGACAATAAAGTCGATGAGATTTTTAATTCTAATAGTATGTCAAATGAGGATATTGCTAATGCATTAGAAAATATTAAAATATCAGATGATATATTTACCTTTTGCATATATGATGATGTTTTCGACTATTATTATGAAGAGTGTATGTTAAATGTGGATTATCAGGACTATGGGTATATGCATTATATTCGTATATATGATTTTAATGAGAATATTGATGACCAGGTTATTGAGATTTTGGACAATATTAAAAATCCTAAGAATTGCGTTTTAATCATAGATCTTCGTATGAATGGCGGTGGTGATACCCAAGCCTCAAACAATATATTAGATGCATTACTTCCAAATTGTGTTACATGCACCTTATTTGATAAGGACGGTTATACATATAATTATTATTCGGATGCATCCCAGATTAAATTTGACCATATATATATTCTTGTTGATGAGGATTCTGCTAGTGCTTCAGAATTGCTAACCTTAGGACTTAAGACATATTTAGATAATGTAACAATAATTGGTGACAATACCTATGGTAAAGGTGTTGGGCAGATGGTTTATGAAGATAAAAATCGAAAACTTATGATTTTTCTGGTAGACCATTATTGGAATGTAAGAGAACAAAATATTAAGGAAACAGGAATTACACCAGATATACATATGAAATCAGAAGAACTTTCAGATTATATTGATCTTATTGAAGAACTTGTATCAGCTAGTTGACTTATAATCAAATCTTGATGTGTAAATACATACGACATGGAGGATGTTTATGTCAAACTATGATTGTCTTATCATTGACGATGAGGAGGCCCTATCTAAAAGCACCTGTGAATTCTTTAATATGTTTGGGCTTAAGACCTACTGGGTTCCTGATGAAAAGACTTGCTTTGAATTCCTAAGTAATAATACTGTAGATTTGATATTACTTGATATTAACCTAGGCAATTCATCAGGCTTTGAGATATGTAGAAAGTTAAGAAAGACAACCAATATACCTATACTTTTTATTAGTGCTAGGACAAGTGATGATGACATATTAATTGCCCTTAATATAGGTGGGGATGACTACATACAAAAGCCTTACTCATTAAGTGTTCTTCTGGCTAAGGTTAATGCGGTATTAAAAAGATATAGGGGAAGTGGCGACAACAAGATTAACTTTGGAAATCACACAATTGATATTGGATTAGAGAAGTTGTATTATGAAGGAAGTGAGATAAAGCTAAAAGCTATGGAATATAAGCTCCTTCTTTATCTTGCCCAGAATAGAAATCGTAACATTACTAAGGAAGAGCTTTTTAATAAAGTATGGGGCGATGCCATAACAGGTGATGGTACATTGAATGTGCATATCAGGAGGCTTCGCGAGAAGATTGAAGAGGATCCGAACAATCCACAATATATTAAGACTGTATGGGGAACTGGTTATGTTTTCGAAGATAAAAAGGATTAGTATTATATTTGTTTTAATACTTATTGTATATTTAGGTTTTGTTAGTTCGCTTTTACGCAAGAAGGATCCAGCCAAACTTGACCCCGTTGCAGTGAATGACATAACACAAACCCTTGCGAAAAACTGGGATAGGATAAGATATGAAAGCCTAACTGATATGGATTATGGCTATGATTATGTTGTAGTTGATAATGAAGGGAACCTTCTAGTAGCCACAAAAAGGGGTCTAAATGAGGATATTAGTTCTGCAATAAGTAACCGTGATACGATAGTTGATATCCTTAAAGACAATGATACTCTTGGTAAACTATTTATTTTTAATGACATTGAAGTTGAGTGGAATAAAAGTCGGATTAAAATATTAACAATAGCATTTATAGCCATACTAGGATTTTCAGTTTTTATTATTGTGTTCCTGATGTATTCTTATAGGAGGATATTTCGGCCATTTGAAAAATTAAGAGAGTTTGCAAAGGATGTGGCAGCAGGAAATCTTGATGCACCTCTTGCAATGGATAAAGATAATGTGTTTGGAGCTTTTTCTGAAAGCTTTGACTTGATGCGGGAGGAATTAAAGAAAGCCAGGGATAATGAAAGAGTAGCCAACCAAAGTAAAAAAGAATTGGTTGCTTCCTTAAGCCATGATATTAAGACACCTGTTGCTTCAATCATGGCGGTTTCTGAGATTATGCAGGCTAAAAGCACAGACAGCAACGATATAGAACAGTTAAAAATAATTTATTCAAAGTCGGAGCAAATCAATGGATTAATTACAAATATGTTCACAGCTACCTTGGAGGAACTTCAAGAGCTTAAGGTGGAAGTTACAGAGCAGTCAAGCAATATTATCAATGATTTGATAAATAGAGCAGATTATAACAATAGGGTTGTAATCAACTGTCATGGAGAATGTCTCGTATTGATGGATGAGCTGCGGTTGTCTCAGGTTGTAGATAATATAATAAGTAATTCGTATAAATATGCAGATACATCTATTGATGTATCAATAGATGTTAATAATGAATTTCTTGAGATTATATTTTTGGATTATGGTATAGGAGTAGCAGAAACGGAGCTTCCCCTCTTGTTTAATAAATTCTATAGGGCGGGGAATGCGGATGGTAAAAGTGGTTCAGGTCTTGGCTTATACATATCTAGATATCTTATGAAGGAGATGTCTGGTGACATTGAATGTCAAAACATAGAGAATGGATTTATGATAAAACTTAAGTTGATGATAGCATAAGTTCAGGGTTATTATAGCTTGTGTATAAGTTTTGTTAAAGTTTTAAGGATTGGTTTAGGCTTATTTAAAGACCTGTTAAGAATATATAGATTATAATTAGGCTGTAATATTACAGTCTTTTTGTTTACCTTACACAACTTTATAAGGATTTCGTGAGTTTCGTAAACATCTAAGATTTCTACGATTAAGAGAGGATGGATAGAGTATGACCAAGGTAATAATATCAACCAATAAGCTATGTAAGACCTTTTCTAATGGGGGGCATCAGCAACATGTCTTAAAAAACCTGGATATTGAGATATATGAGGGAGATTTCACAGTGATTATGGGTGCATCAGGAGCAGGTAAAACCACACTCCTATATGCCTTATCTGGAATGGATAAACCTACACTTGGAACTATAAATTTTTATAATAAAAACATTGAAAAGCTCTCCAACGATAAGCTTGCAATTTTCAGGAGAAAGAACTGTGGCTTCATATTTCAACAGATGTTTCTCTTAGATAATATGAGTATACTCGATAATGTTCTTATAAGTGGTTTGCTAACTAGTGGTGACAGAAAAGGAATTACTGCAAGAGCAAAAGACTTACTTATCCAGGTAGGTCTTGACGAAAAAACATGGAGGAAGTTTCCCGCTCAGTTGTCTGGCGGTGAGCTACAGAGGGCAGCTATAGTAAGGTCGCTTATTAACCAGCCCAGAGTAGTATTTGCAGATGAGCCTACTGGTTCCCTAAATTCAGCAGCGGGAAAGGCATCACTTGATGTACTTACAGAGGTTAATGTTAAGGGTCAGAGTATCATCATGGTTACCCATGACTTGAAGTCAGCAAGAAGGGGTAATAGGATACTATATATGCGGGATGGTGTCATCCATGGTGAATGCCAGCTTGGTAGGTATATAAGTGGAGATAAGGAAAGACATGATAAGTTAAAAGCGTTTTTAAGTGAAATGGGGTGGTAATGTGAATAAGATTTTGATGCTTACAGTGTCTAATATAAAAAAGACAATAGGACATACCATATCCCTATTTATAATGTTCCTTATAGCAGCATTGTTATTAAATTCAGGGCTTCTTATTTCTATTAATTTTAATAAATTTTTCAATGATACCTGCAATGAGCTTAACACCTCAAACATATATTATACTATGCCGTCTAGAATATATGATGATGAGCTAAGGCAATACATAAGGGATCATGAAAATCTAATAAGTATGCAGGAGGAATATTCTATATGGGCTGATGTAAAGGTTAAATATAATGACGAGGAACGTGGTTTAACCTTACTAATGAATGATGCTAGTTTTAATCGTGATTTATCTAAATGGAAGTTTGTAGGAGAGCATCTTCCAGTGGAATCAGATGAAATGTCAATATATCTACCCTCAATATTCCGAGAATCAGGAAATTATAATTTGAATGATAATTTCCTGATTCATTTGCCAGCTAATAATAAGAAATTAGATTTTACTATTAAGGGATTTATTGAAGATATATATTTTTCTTCCATGGAAACAAGGGCCCTAGGTATATATCTTCCCCATGATACTTTTGTTATGGTATCGGATTTGCTGGGTGAGTCTCATGATGCTGTTTTGATATATGCAAATCTAAAAGAAATTAATAAAGATATTGAAATTGGTATCAAGGAATTAACCGGTCTTGAAGCAACTACATATTCATCTAACTTAAGTAATTTACTATTAAGTTTTGATATTGAAATTATTGAAACTTCGAGAGTCTTGATGGCATTTATTATGGCAGTTATGGTTATTGCCTTTGCATTTATTATTGTAGCTGTTTGCCTAATAGTCGTAAGATTTAGAATTAGCAACAGCATAGAGGAGGATATGGCCAAGATAGGATCATTGAAAGCTATAGGATATACAAGTAGGCAGATTATATTGTCAATAGTATTGCAGTTTGTTTTGATTGCATTAACAGCTAGTATATTAGGAATAATATTATCTTATATGACTACACCCATTATATCAGATGTATTTGCTCAACAATCAGGCATTAAGTGGATTCAGGGTTTTGATTTATATATAAGTACTATGTCTCTAGGATTAATTATTATTATAGTGATGCTTATAGCCTATATTAGCTCCAGAAAAATCAAGAGATTAAATCCCATAGTAGCCCTTAGAGGTGGGATTATTACCCATAATTTTAAGAAAAACCATTTGCCCTTAGAGCACTCAAGGGGAAATATTTCATTCTTTCTTGCAATTAAAAACCTTTTACAGAACAAGAAGCAGGGTATAATGATAACAATAATAATGTTCGCAGTGTCATTTACAGGTGTATTTGCAGTTGTTATGTTTTACAACACTACTGTTGATACAAAGGCCTTCAATGAGACCCCTGGAATAGAGCTTTCAAATGTCGTTCTATCATTAAAGACTGATACTGATCATGATAGGATAAAGGAAGAAGTAATAAATATGGAGGGTGTGAGAAAGGCTCAGTATATAGATGATGTTATGGTGGTAGTAAACAAATATGAGGTAAGAGCTTTTGTAATGGAGGATTATGGAGCCAAAGAAACAGATACAATTTATGAGGGCAGATATCCAAAGCACGCTAATGAGATAGCGATTGCAGGTCACCTTGCTAAAATGCTTAATAAAGATATAGGTGATAGTATAAGCGTAGAGTATAGTGGTGTCAAAGAAGATTACTTAATAACGGGTTTTACTCAGGGAACTTTTATGGGTGGTATCAATGCCTCAATTAGAAGAGATGGTTTCATTAAGATAAATCCTAATTATAAAGAGCAAAGTCTTCAAATATATCTTGATAAAGATTATGATGCAGGGATATTATCTAAAAAGCTAGAAGGCTTATACAAGGAAGAAAAACTAGCAATTACGGATATGGATTATGAAATTGGGGTTGGTGCTGGTGTTTATACCGATATTGTTTCTAAAGTAGGAATAACGATTTTAGTAGTAACTATAGCAGTAGTTATTCTAGTACTTTACTTTGTAATAAACTCATCAATAATTAGAAGGAAGCGAGAGCTTGGAATTCAAAAGGCAATAGGATATACTACTTACCAACTAATGAATCAAATATCCATGGGACTGCTTCCTTCCACTATAATCGGGGTGGTCATAGGATGCCTGGTCAGTGCTACGAAAAGTAATGCAATAATGTCCTTAGTTCAAAGAGGAATGGGAATAATGAAAGCAAACTATGTGGTTGTTCCATTATGGATAATAGAATTTGCTATTTTATTGATAGTGGTTTCATATATAACATCGATACTACTTACCTATAGGGTTCGAAAGATATCAGCCTATGCTTTGATAACAGAATAAAATCAACCTATCACTTACAACAAGAGCAACCTTGCAATACATGGGGAAGGTTGCTCTTTTTCATACTATTAATTGACAAGATATACCACAGCAAGTATAATTTTAACACAATTGTTTTATTAGGCTAGTTTGCTATTAAGCATTTGATAGAATATTTAGACTTCACTTCAGAGTGAAGGATTTAACAGGTTAAGGAGGTTAGGGGTATGAAGAAAAGATTGAAAAGCTACTTGGAATATCTAGAGGGATTGAATTTTGAAGGCTTAACAGAGAATCAAATAAATATATTAAAAACTAATTTACTAAATCAAATTAGTTTTTTTCAACATGAACGTTTTGTACATTTAATAGTTACTGTAACTATAGCCTTATTTACACTTGCATTTGTCTTTGCGAGCCTTGCCTGGCCTCTTATTCCTATGCTTATTGGGACTGGCTTATTACTAGCCTTGTTATTTGCATACATATGTCATTATTACTTTATGGAAAATGGGGTCCAAAAACTTTATGGATATTATGACAAACTTATTAGAAGAATATAGATAGTAAAATTCAAGCATATATTTAAACTGAGCAATTTTTAGAGCCTCTAATAATAGGTATGAAATTGAAAGCCAGGTGATTTTCAATAGGGTTTAAAAATATTTATTATATAAAAAGGAGTAGAAAACATGAAGCACAAATACAATCGAATCCTACCTGTAATTGCAGCAATTGCAATACAACTATGCCTTGGTACTGCTTATATATGGAGTATCTTTCAATCGGGAATAGCGAACAGTATATTTGGAGGAGACAATGCAGCTGCAGGTCTAGCATTTTCTTTATTACTAGCTATGCTTTCAGTTGGAGGAACCATAGGTGGAAAACTACAGGTTAAATTCGGTCCACGTGTAATTGTTATACTAGGGGGAATAGTATTAGCACTTGGCTTCTTTTTAGCTTCATTGGTAACGGAGGCTGCCCCTTGGATGCTTTGGTTAACTTATGGTATTATGGGAGGCATAGGAATGGGTCTAACCTATTCAACCACCATAGCCTGTGCGCAAAAATGGTATCCTGATAAGAGAGGTTTCATAACAGGCTTAATTGTTGCGGCATTGGGTTTTGGAGGTGTGGTATTTACCCCAGCAATCGAAGCCCTTATTAAAACCTTTGGCGGTGTAGGTATAGGTGAGTTTAGAACTTTTATGGTCTTAAGTGTAATATTCTTAGTGGTTTGTACAATTGGAGGAATATTTATCGTGAATCCACCAGAAGGTTATCTTCCAGAAGGATATATAGCTCCAAAAACTAGTACAGGCAATGAAGAGAATGATTTTACACCAGGGCAGGTTTTAAAATCCCCACAGTTTTATATCCTGACTTTGGCTATGATGTTGGCTTGTATGGGTGGACTTATGATGATAGGCTTTGCCAAACCAATAGCAATTGCTAAGGATATGGCATCTACTGCTACTGTGGGAGTGCTTATTATCTCTATCTGCAATTCCTTTGGTAGGCTATTCTGGGGATGGATATCTGATAGGCTTGGAGGAAAGACAACTATTATTATTTTATTAGCTGGAACTTCCTGCCTTTCATTGTTTGTAAATTTGGCAACTAGTTATTTCATTTACATACTTATTGGATTGATTGGATTTTTATATGGGGGATTTTTAAGTACATTTCCCTCCTATACAGCTGACTTGTTTGGAAGCAAGCACATGGCAACTAATTATGGAATGGTACTGGTGGGATTTGGATTAGGTGCAATTGTGTCATCTTATATAGCGGGACATTTTAAGAATAAAGCGGTTGAAGACATTAATCTTATGTTTCCTGCATTTGTGATTGCAGCAATAGCAGCAGTCATTGGTATTTTGTTGATTGTATTTATAAAGAGACCAAAAAAGAAAAAGGTGTAGATGACACTGATATAACTATATATTCTTACTATAAGTAAATAATGCAATCGTATATACTTACTGATATTCTTAGATAGCAAAAAACACCAATAGCTGAAGGAAAAATGGATGAGGTATGGGGATTTTTCATATGCAGGTTTATATAAACTGACAAATGAAACGACTCCATACCTTATCTCCATATAAGTCATAATGTATTCAGATTTACTTAATTACCTTCTAATATAAAGCTAATGAAGTAAGCCATCTTTTATGGTAAAATAGAACTAATATTTAATAATCTATGTTATATGGGAGGAAGTATATATGAGTAAAAAAAGGGGATACAGTGTCGGAGAGATTATTATTACTGTTATTTTTATCTTATGGTTTATTGGAACTTTAGTGGGATTACTCTATTTTTCAGATAAAGATAATGTCGCCATGGTTGTATTACTATTTGGTAACTATCTTTTTGTCTTTGGTTTATCAGCTATATTTCTGGTAGGTATGAAGTTAAAGAAAATATGGATTCTTTTGTTTCCGATAATAGGGCTAACTATGATGGTTATGGGTTCTATTTTTATGCGGAGTAGTGACAAAGCTAAATTAAAAATAGAAAACCTAACACCTGTTTTATTGATAAGTGTTTTTATAGTTGTAGGAATAGGACTTGTTTTGATTACCATTGCAGAAGATAATAGGTTGAAAAAAATATGTACTTATAGGATTATGGCAAAATGTATAAAGCTAAATACGACTATATCCAGGAGTAATATTAGTGGTTATGGAACACGAATAAGACGATTATATGCACCAGTGTTTTCATATTATTTTAGAGAGAAGAACTATGTGGTTGCTCATGATAAATACACAAATTATGGGTATCCTGAAGTGGATGAAAGCGTATATATTTTCATAAATCCAGATAATCCTTCAGAAATATATTTTCCTTCAAAAATTAATAAGATTCTATTAATTTCCGGAGGCATTATCTTTTTGATAGCAGGTAGTATATCCATGTATTTATATATAAGTTAATTGTAATTATGTCCCAAGAACAATCCAAGGATATTATTTGACATTATATACCACCAGAAGTATAATCTTTTAAATAAATAGTAACTTGCTTCATAGCATATACCTTGGGCTAAATATGAAGAGGGGGAGATTATATATGATTATTAGGAGAATGACAATTGATGATTATGATCAAATATATAACTTATGGTTAAACACGCCTGGAATGGGTTTGAATGATATTGATGACTCGAGGCAAGGGATTAATAAGTATCTACAACGTAATCCCAATACATGTTTTGTTGCAGAAAAAAACACAAAGCTTATTGGAGTAATAATGAGTGGACATGATGGAAGACGGGGGTATGTTTACCATACTGCTGTAGCTGTAGATGAACGAGGTGCAGGAGTTGGAACAGGTCTATTGGATGCGGCCTTGCAAGCCTTGAAAGAGGAAGGAATAAATAAAGTAGCTTTAGTTGTATTTTCTGACAATAAACTCGGGAATGACTTCTGGGAAAAGAGAGGATTTACAGTTCGGGAAGATTTGCTATATAGAAATAAGGAGCTTAATAAGCTTAAGAGGATGGACACATAATGAATAAGCCTAATAAAGAATAGATGGAATTATGAATTAAAAGCAGCTTGAAAATTTTGTATTTTTATGGTAGATTAGGGTCTAGATAAGGTCGATAATAAAAATTTGACGTTTGTATATTTTGAAAAGAATAATAGAAAAGTATATAAGAAAAATCCGGTATTACAAAAGAAATAGTAAGCATATAATATGCTTATATTATCGAAAGGGAAGATATGTTATATACAAAAAGATTAATAATTAGACCCGTGGAGATGTCTGATTACGATGATATATGTGAATATGGATTAGATGAAGAAATAGGACTGTTTTTACTTCATTGGCCTAAGACAAATGAAGATATAAAAACATTCATTAATGATTGTATCATTGCAATGAGTTCTGATAAAATTACTTGGTATGAATATGTAATGCAACTAAAAGATAGTTTAAAGGTGATTGGAAACATTTCTATAGATATTAAGGGTACTGTAGGGGAGATTGGTTGGGTATCCAATAAAGACTACTGGAATAAAGGATATATGAGTGAGGCTGTAGAAGCGGTCATTGAACATGCATTCTGTGACCTTGATATACATAGAATTATTGCAACATGTAGTGATAAGAATATTGCCTCTTATAAAGTAATGGAAAAATGCAACATGATCTGGGGTGATACTGATTATGATTACAAAGAATTAAGACATGGTGAAGAAATTATTTATAACAAATTACACTATTATATTGATCGGAAAAGCTGGTTTTACTTGGATTAATGCCAGGTGCAGATACATTGATATAAGGACTGAGGCAGGACTAGATATATGTGAATATCCGGATTCAGATAAAATCAATATATTAGATAACTAAGAAATATATGATAGAAGTAAAAAAGTTGATTATTATAAGGGTGAAGAAAATATAAAAGATAAGTGGCAACTTAATCTTTGAGTAAAAGGAGATAGATATGCTAAGAGATAAAATAATGAATCGGCAAAACGGAATAATTACATATGGAATAACACCACCAAAGCTTAATACGCCAGAGGAAAAAAGGCTTGAGATTACCAAAAGGCATATCGAAAGAATTAACAAGCTAAATATAGATGGATTAGTGATATATGATATACAAGAAGAGTCTGAGCGTAATGGAGAAGAGAGGCCATTTCCTTATTTGCCAACAGTTGATTCATATGAATATTCCATGAATTACTTAGAGGAAATAAAGGTTCCAAAGGTTATATATCGATGTGTTGGTAAGTATAGTCAAGAAACATTTAAAGAATGGCTTACAGAAAAAAGTAATAGAGATAGGTTTTCTGTTCTAGTTGGAGCTGCATCTAGAAATCAGAGGGTTTCATTAAAGCTACAAGAAGCTTATGATTTATATGGGAGTACAGAATCGGATTTACTCATTGGTGGGGTTACCATTCCTGAAAGGCATATAAAGTATTCCAATGAACATATCCGAGTAGTTGATAAAATGAAAAATGGATGCAGGTATTTTATTTCTCAGGCAGTATATAATCTGGAAGCTTCAAAGAATTTTTTGTCTGATTATTATTACTATTGTAGAGATCAGGAGATACCAATGGTTCCAATAATCTTTACTTTAACTCCATGCGGTTCCTTAAAAACCTTAGAATTCATGAAATGGCTTGGAATTAATATATCTAGCTGGTTAGAGAATGATTTACTAAATTCTGAATATATTTTAGACAAGTCTCTTGAGCTTTTAAAAAAGCAATTTATTGACTTATATCAATTTGCCTATGACAAAAAGATTCCAATTGGATGTAATATAGAGAGTGTTTCGATTAGAAAGGTTGAAATTGATGCTTCTATTCAATTAGTAGATGAAATACAAAATATTATGCAAGGAGGAATGAATTAAAGTATTGTCATAAAAAACAACTAACAAGCTGACATCATGTTTAATACAGGATGGAAAATATAAATAAAGTATACATTAGCTTATGTTAGGAGGAGTATATGATAATTGAAATCAATTCTATTGGGACAATTAGAAATACAATTGAAAGCAAAAAAGATAAGGGGTGGGGAAGCGATATATCACAGATAATTGTTGATAAAAAATATGAAAAAGGCTTAGTAGGTCTATCTGACTTTTCTCACATAATAGTGGTATATTATCCCAGAGAGCAAAGGATCGTCCAAATCCCATAGGAATAACAAGTGTTGAACTGGTTAATGTGGAAGGCAACATTATTAGTGTAAAGGGATTGGATGCCATAGATAATACCCCTTTGATAGATATAAAGCCATACTATCCCATGTATGATTGTAAAGAAGGAGCTATTGTTCCAGAGTGGGTTAATAGGTTAATGGAATCTTATTTTTAGAGGATATATACAAGTGTTTTAAAATTGAGTTAGTATTGAAATCATAAATAATACCGACAAACTATCTGTCGGTATTATTTATGATTTTTAGGTTAATGTGATTAAAGCAATTCCTTAATTTTTTCTTCAATTAAACTTAGATCTTTAGTGGGTTCAAAGCGATCAATTATATTACCATTCCTGTCAATAAGAAATTTGGTGAAATTCCATTTGATATCAGGACTAGACTTGTAGCCAGGCTGGTCTTTAGATAACATATCATCTAGTACAGAAGCTAGGGGATGATCTTCATCAAAACCCCTAAAACCATGAGATTCTTTTAAAAACTTATAAAGAGGATGTGCGTTATCACCATTAACCTCTATTTTGTCATGAATAGGGTAGCTAACACCATAATTGGATTCACAAAACTTCTGAATATCATCGGCTGACTCTGGAGCCTGGTTTTTAAATTGATTACAAGGAAAATCCAAAATTACAAAGCCTTGATTAGAATACTTGTCATATAATTCCTGAAGCTTGCTATACTGAGGAGTAAAACCACATTGCGTTGCAGAATTAACGATTAAAAGAACCTTTCCCTCATATATGCCTAAGTTTATTTCTTCTCCGTTTCTTTCTCTTACATTAAAATCATATACCTTCATACACTACCTCCTTTATTAAATAGATTTATAGTTATAGTTTCTAAGTTTCTTTTATTTGATAATAATATTATGTTCAAAAGTCTAAATTAACATAAGCAAATGTTGTGTGCAAATTAATTGTACACAACCTACATAGCTTTGTCAATAGTTTTATTTTTTTATGTAATAGGACGCGATTTTCCATTGCATAAAAACACCCTGTATAAAACAGGGTGAATAGATATTAGCTTTATCTCTTTTATTCTTTTGATTCTTCATTGCTTTCATTATCCAAAATATTAATATGAATCTTGTCGATTCTATTTTTGTCAACGGCTGTAACAGTGTATTTGATATTATTTTCTGTAACAGACTCACCTTTTTTAGGAAGATGGTCTAGTAGATAAATGATGTGGCCTGCGATAGAGTCATAATCATCAGACTTGGTGTTTATACCCAAGATATCGTTAATATCATCAAGCTTGGTATTTCCATCTACGATGTATTCATTTTCTGATATCACTTGAATACAATCCTCTTCATCATCATCATATTCGTCACGAATCTCACCTACTATTTCTTCGAGAAGATCTTCAATGGTAATAAGGCCAGCAGTAGCACCATACTCATCTAGTACTATTGCTAAAGGAATAGATTCCCTTCTCATTTCAATTAAAAGTTCAGAGGTATTTTTAAATTCATAGGTAAAGAAAGGTTTTCTCATGATATCACTAATCTTAAAATCTTCTTTGTTACCATTATAAAAAAAGATATCCTTAAGATTAACAATTCCTATTACGTTATCTCTGCTTTCTGAATAAACAGGCAGTCTGGTATATTTATCAATAGAGAACTCTTGTATTAGCTGGTCATAAGTAAGGTCTACACTTGCGAATGCCATGTCAATTCTAGGTACCATAACATCTTTAGCTAATGAATCACCAAAGTCCACCACATTGGTTATCATTCTGCGTTCTTCACTTTCTAGAACGCCTTCTTCGTGACTGGCCTCTAGTATAGCCATAAGTTCATTTTCAGTTATGGGTATTGGTTTTTCATTCGGATCTATTTGAAGTAGAAGTAAAACACCATTACATAATTTATTAATTACTATAATTATAGGACTTAATAGCTTTGTAATTATAAATATAGGTCCTGCTATTAGAAGGATAAGCTTTTCGGCCTTTAGGGCTGAGATAGTCTTGGGTATAATTTCACCAAAAATAATAATTAAAAACGAAAAAATAGTAGCTGCAAAAATCCATTTATTGTCCCACATATCAATTGCGAAGGTGGTTGCTAGAACAGCAGCGAATATTTTGGATAAATTATCACCAATTAATAAGGCTCTGAGCATCTTAGGGTCTTCAATCAATTTTAAAGTGATTTTAGCTCCCCTAACATTATCATCAGCAAGGCTCCGGATCCGAAGTTTATTAACTGCTGTAAGCGCAGTTTCTGATGCCGAAAAAAATGCTGATAAGAGTAATAAAATTAGTAATATACCCGCTCGTGCGATGTCACTAGAATCCAATAGATCATCTCCTATAATCAAATAGAATTTTATGTTATTATATACTTTTTAATCTTACAGGATTAGCTATTGAAAGTCAACATATTGTAACCAATTGTCACAGCCTATCTACTTATCTTATATATTAATATTAAATATATTAATTGTGGATTTTATATCTTTACTATTGTTTTTGACTTATAAATAGTGTAATATCAGAGCTGAACATATAGTGTCTAAAAGGCAATAGGGTTTAATCATATATTAACAATAGATAGATTGAGGTAATGAATGAGAAAAAAGTCCCATATTTCACTAGCTAAGCTTTTATTACATAGCAATAAAGAACATAAGATTTTTAAGCATAAGAAGGCATTTTATATTGGAAGTATCTTGCCTGATTTAAAACCGTCATTTTTTACAAGGCGACATACTATTGAGGAAACATTTGATATATTAACTAAAGAGATAAAAAGGATTACAGTAGATTACGATTTTAATAAAGGAATTAGTATGTATTATGCAAGACGTCTTGGAGTTATAACTCACTATTTAGCAGATTATTTTACCTTTCCACATAACTCATCTTATACTGGATCAATGACAGACCATGTTTATTATGAAAAGGAAATGAAATATCAGTTAAAGGAGTACGTTAAAGCAGAGATTAATAATTTTGGTTCAAATCAAGAACATATGCTGGATACATTTGATAAAATTGTCCAATTCATAAAAACAACCCACAAAGAATATCTGGAGGCGCTTAAGGCTGTAAAGCAAGATATACATTATATAATCAAGCTTTGCAGTAAGGTGGTAGCATCCATATTATGTTATTTTAATGTATCCTTAGAAGAGTTGCAGGCAACTGCTGAGCCTTCGTTTCAACTGTAACGTTCTTAATATATAAGGTCTACCATATCAGGATAGTATGGTAGACCTTGATCTATATTGGTTTACTTTTCATTAAACAATTGTCTGCAGAACTTAAAAAATACAAACAGTTAATTAGTTATTGTTGATTAACACGAAGTATATTAGTTATCTCTGCAATATAAAGAATATGGTGATCTCCATTTCTATACCATGTATTATTAAGCTCTTCTTTCAAAACACCAGAACTAAGTGGTTGCCTAAATAGCTTTTTACATATAAGGACATGGTTTGCTTCATCAAAATATGGTGTGCCCTCGTAGTGAACTAATGTTAATCCTGATTTTGTTATCTTATCCTCATTGCGCCCTGAAACTGTTCCAAGGTAATTTAGGGTTTTACGATAGCTTTTATCCAAAAAGCTCAAGGAAAAGGTATCCTCCCTATCTACGAATTCTCTGGTATATCGTTGAGGTCTAATTACGATATATGCAACATTTTTACCATACATAACACCTAATCCACCCCAGGAAGCAGTCATAGTATTGGCTTTATCTTCATTACCAGCTGTAATCAGCATCCAATCCTTACCTATTAATTGAAAGGGATTTTTACGAAATTGTTCTGCAGAAATTATTTTGTAATTATTCATTGTTAATCCTCCATATAAGATAAATTATTAACTGGTTTTATTATATGATATTAAATGCTTTTATGCAATGCGGCCACATTTTTTATTTAACAAACAAGATTATTATGCATATATTATTTAATGAACTTAATTCAGCTAGGGAGTTAAGAGTATGATAATACATGTAGTACAAGAGGGTGAAAGCTTAGAGACAATAGGAGAGCAATATGGCGTAAGTCCAGAAAGATTGATTATAGACAATGAGCTACCAAACCCAAATAATTTAGTGGTTGGACAGAGTATGATAGTAAGGGTACCGACATTAGTTCATACTGTGGTCGGTGGAGAAACACTATCAGACATAGCGACTAGCTACAATATTACTGTTACAGAAATTCTTAGGAATAACCCTTGGGTAGCTGGTCAAGAAGGCTTAGAAATAGGTCAAACATTACTAATTGCATATGAGAAAGATCCCATAGTGGATACTGCATTAATAAACGGCTACCTCTATCCTTTTATTGATCGCATAGTGTTTCAAAAATCGCTACCTTTTCTCACTTATCAGCTCATATTTACCTATGGATTTACTACTGAGGGGGATTTAGTGCCTTTGGATGACGAAGATCTTATTGCGAATGGTTATGAGCAGGGGGTGCCTCCAATCATGGTATTAGCACCTATGGCAGAAGATATGTCATTTGATTCCCAGCTTGCTCAAGCAATGTTTGTAAATGTAGAGGCACAGAATAGGTTGATTGAAAATATAGTCTCTACTATGCAGGAGAAGGGATTTATAGGTTTAGATATTGATTTTGAATTTATACAAGCGGAATACAAAGAACAATTTATTAGTTTTATATCGAATGTAAAGAATAATCTTCAACCACTAGGTTTTCTTACCATGGTAGCCTTGGCTCCAAAAACATCTGGTGAAATGACGGGAGTTCTATATGAAGCCCATGATTACCCTGCTATTGGTGCGATAGCTGATATTGTGTTAATTATGACTTATGAATGGGGATATTTATACGGTCCACCCATGGCAACAGCACCACTTAATAATGTTAGGCAGGTGCTTGAGTATGCAGTATCTACAATACCAAATGAAAAAATACTTATGGGCATACCTAATTATTCTTACGATTGGCCTCTTCCCTTTGTAAGGGGAGAAACTGTGGCGGAAGCACTAAGTAATCAGGAAGCTATTGCCCGTGCCGCTGAGTATGGGGTTACTATAGAGTTTGACCAGCTTGCCCAGGCACCATTTTACTATTATACTGACGAAGCTGGAGTAGAGCATGTGGTATGGTTTGATGATGCCAGAAGCATGAATGCAAAGTTTAGGCTGATTCCTGAATTGCAGCTACGGGGGGCTTCTATATGGCAGATAATGAATTTCTTCCCTGCAATGTATATGATAATAAATAATTTGTTTACAATTGAAGAAGGATAATATAAGAAGTAAGAGCAATTTCCATGGGCCTAGAAGCTAGTATCTGGGCTAGGAAATTGCTTTATTTTTTAAAAAGGTAATTTTTACAATAATAATTGTGGCATTTATTTTTTTGTGATATTATAATATATATTGGACGCAGGTCTAGATGTTTTATACTATGATATAAAAAAGGAGTAACTCTAATGAATAAAAAGGTTATAAAAGAAGTTATAAGTTGGGTTATGGTTATAGGTATAGCCTTAGCCTTAGCATTAATTATTAATCGATTTATTATATTTAAGGTAGAGGTACCATCTGGTTCTATGGAGAAAACCATTATGACAGGAGATAAGGTAGTTACACTTCGACTATCCTATATTTTTAGTAATCCTAAAAGAGGGGATATAGTAGTTTTCCCATATCCAGATAATGAGGAAGTGGATTATATAAAAAGAATTATTGGGCTTCCTGGAGATACCATAGAGATTAAAGAGGGTGTTTTATACATAAATGATGATCCATATATAGAGGATTACCTTATGGAGCCTATGGATAATGAGAATTTTGGTCCTATTGATGTCCCTGAGGGATGTTATTTTATGATGGGAGACAATAGAAACACCTCTATGGATTCTAGAGCATGGAGTAATAAGTTCGTAAAAAAGGATAAGATAAAAGGAAAGGCTATATTAAAGTATCCTAAACTAACTTGGTTGAATTAGATTGATAAACCTTATACCGGCGCTGGTTTTTGATAAAGGGGTAACCTAGAAATGGGCTACCCCCTTTTTTGAAATATTTTTTACTTACAACTTAATCATATACTAGCATGTATTACTTACAGCTCATACAGCTTTTCGTATTTGTCCTTCAGATAATTCACATAATAATCTGCATTAAACTCCTCATCTGTTACATCCTTTAGGAGCTGATTAGTATTTTTACTTGTACCATATTTGTGTATATTATCTCTTAGAAATTCACGAATAGGAGTAAGATTACCTTCTTCAAGATATTCTTCAACAGGCATGACCTCAACAATTTTTGCATAAAGCTGAGAGGCAATTGCAGATCCTATTGCATAAGAAGGAAAATATCCAAATTCTCCAAAAGACCAATGGGTATCTTGTAGTATTCCATCGGCATCATTTGTAGGAGTAATACCTAAGTATTCCTGATATTTTTCATTCCAAAGCTCAGGTAGTTTATCCACATCAACTTCATCTGCAAATATCATCTTCTCAATCTCATATCTAATGATGATATGAAGGGGGTAGGATAGCTCGTCAGCCTCAGTGCGTATAAGACTTGGTTCTGACTTATTAATACCTTTAATAAAATGGTCAAGGGTGATATTCTTTAGGTTCTCAGGATAGGTATCTACTAATTTATCATATATAGGAGTCCAAAATGCTTTGCTTCGGCCAATAATATTCTCATAGAATCTAGACTGTGACTCATGCATTCCCATGGAGGTACCTGTACCAGCAAGTGTTTGTGTAAGAGAATCGTCGATGTTCATTTCGTATAGGGCATGACCAGTTTCATGAATTATTGAAAACATGGCACTTTCCAAATTGTTTTCAATATATTTATTGGTGATACGTACATCATGATTATGAAGCTGTAGGGTAAAGGGATGAGCACTTTGGGCTATTACACCTTTGTTAAAATCAAAGCCGATATACCCGCTTAGGTACTTGCAAAATTCCTTCTGCTTGTCTATATCGTAATTTAAAAAATTATAGGTCTTATCAATGGTATCAGATTTTTTTGAGACCTGTTTTAACAAGGGGACAATCTCTTGTTTTATCTTATCGAAGAATATATCAAGTTCCTTTATGCCAAGACATTCTTCGTAATCCTTAAGTAACACTTCATAGGGGGACTGTCCCTTTTTAGCGCGGTAACTTGCGAATTTTTTCTTGTATTCTATTATCTTTTTAAAATGGGGGGCAAAGACTTGATAATCATTATCCTTTTTTGCTTTTGCCCATGCTCGGTTTGATATGGAGGTCAGTTCGTTAAATGCTCTGTATTCGTCAGGAGGAATACTTTCAAGCTGTTCAAAGGTTTTATCAAGCTCCTTGATAATTGCCTTTTCTTTGTCTGTTAGTTTGTCTTGTCTGGCCTCGTCTTTTAGTTTTTTTATAAGTTTTCTTACGTCATCATTAATAAGGCATTTCATGTATTCATCAGATATTATACCAATTACTTTAGAGGTATAATCAGCCGCTTCAAATGGAGCCATAGTCTGCTCATCCCATTCAAATAAGCTTCTAGCAGTTTGTAATGCCATTGATTTATCTAAGTATGGCATAAGTTCTTCAAAAGCTTTACTCATAATCATCACCTTTACATCCATAACTTTTTAATACTTCTTATATATGGAATGCTTTATCCTTTCTTTATACAAATATACATAGGTAATTATAAAACTCACGAAGCTTTGTTTCTTGTGCAAGTTTAACAAGGACCACAAGCAGGTACTCTGAGACCGTCGGTACTTAGGTGCAGTACTTTGGCACCTTATGTACCGTTACGAGGCGAAGGTAGCAAAAGCGTGCCTGCCATGGTTTTTTAAACTTGCATAAGGTCATAAAGTAAAGTAGAGTTCGAAATTATCTATATGAATATACAATTATATTGTAGAAATTTATTTATTAGTATATCAACATTTAATTCATATATCAAACCAGTTTTTTCTATATAAATTTTCCTTGCCCAGATGGGTTTTGTTAGGTACAATAAATTTAAAAAGAAGGAAAGATTATGTAATTATAAGTCTGTGATGAGAATCACATAAAAAAGTTTAATTTTGTAGTAACCTATACAAGTATAGTTTCCATATTTTTGTAAACAATAGAATTAATAGAGGGTTGCAAGTACTATGTAACATAAGCAACTTGTTATTAGAACCATAAAATCTTACTATATCTTAGGAAAGGAAGGATTAATTATATGAATAATTTTAAAATTGCAAGGGTAATAGGTCGAGAGATATTAGACTCTAGAGGTAATCCTACTGTAGAGGCAGAAGTAATACTAGCAGATGGTAGTATGGGTAGGGCAGCTGTTCCTTCAGGAGCATCAACAGGAGCCTTTGAGGCAGTTGAGCTACGTGATGGTGATAAGAGTAGATATCTTGGTAAGGGTGTAAAAAAAGCAGTAGAAAACATTAACACAATTATAGCTTCAGCATTAGAGGGAATGGATGCTAGCAAGCAGGCTGAACTAGATGCGACAATGATAAAGCTAGATGGGACACCCAATAAAGGCAAGCTAGGAGCAAATGCAATTCTTGGTGTATCTTTAGCTGCAGCTAAGGCAGTAGCAACATCCCTTAATATACCCCTATACCGTTATATTGGTGGTGTAAATGCAAAGACACTTCCTGTACCCATGATGAATATTATCAACGGAGGCCAGCATGCTGACTCTAGCTTAAACATACAGGAATTTATGATTATGCCTGTAGGAGCTACAAGTTTTAGTGAAGCCCTAGAACAAAGTACAACAGTATTCCATACCTTAAAGAAATTATTAGAGAATGACGGATATGTAACTGCTGTTGGTGATGAGGGAGGATTTGCTCCTAAGTTTGATAGTGATACACAAGCCCTAGATTATATTGTAAAGGCCATAGAGGCTGCAGGCTATATTCCTGGTGACGATTTCTACATTGCTATTGATGCTGCAGCTACAGAAATGTATGTGGAGGCCAAGGAGGCTGGACGAGAAGGCGAATATCTCTTCTGGAAATCTGGAGAGTATAAGACAGTAGACCAAATGGTTGACTTCTGGGATGAAATTTGCAACAAGTATCCAGTAATATCTCTTGAAGATGGTTTGGATGAGGAAGACTGGGAAGGCTGGAAGAAGCTTACTGAGCGTATTGGTGATAAGGTACAGCTAGTGGGTGATGACTTATTTGTTACCAATACTGAAAGAATTCAAAAGGGAGTAGCAGGAGATATATCCAACTCAGTATTGATAAAGGTTAACCAGATAGGCACCCTAACTGAGACCCTAGATTCAATAGAGATGGCTAAGAATAACAAATGGACAGCAGTTGTATCTCATAGATCCGGTGAAACAGAGGATGTTACCCTTGCAGATATTGCAGTTGCAACCAATGCTGGACAGATTAAGACAGGAGCTCCTTCTAGAACTGATCGTGTAGCAAAATACAACCAGCTCTTAAGAATTGAGCAGGAGCTAGGAGAAAGTGCAGTTTATCCGGGTAAGAAAGCATTTAAGGTGAATAGGTAATACTCTAAGCTTTGTGGAATGAAATAAAAATAAAGAACAGGAATCCAGGGATACTTGGATTCCTGTTTTTCTGTGACGAGGGGGACGAGGGGGTGACGAGGGGACGGGGTTGTTGACATTGATAAAGCACTCCTTTGCAAAAAACTTTTCTTATGGTTTATTAAAATTAAGCTAATAAGCCCCAAAAAATGTACTTAATTTAGTGCGAAAATATTTACCTTTTAGAGTTGAGATGATTTGAGGTTGATGAAATGGTGTGCTTGTGACATGGCTAAAACTTTTATAAGCCAAAATCATACAACTCAATAAGTGAAAAAGGATAAAATTGCAATTTAAAGGGAAATAATAATTAACAGTTTTCTAAATACGACATGTAATTGTAAATTATAGTATGTTATAATGCCTTCAACAACTAATTACCAGCAATTGTAAACAACAGACACATTGCATCAAATCACATACGGAGATAAAAATGTTTAAAAAATACTATTGCATTAAGCAGCATGATATAACCGACTGTGGTGCAGCCTGTTTGGCTACTATATCAAAGCAGTATGGATTTAATACATCTATAACAAGAATTAGAGAAGTGGCAGGTACAGATAAGCAGGGAACCAATGCCTATGGTGTAATAAAGGCAGCTGAAAAACTGGGTTTATCAGCAAAGGGAGTAAAGGGAGATAAAACAGCTTTCTTTTCTGAATTTCCTCTCCCCTGCATAGCACATGTAATTGTGGATGGTGGATTATTACACTATGTTGTTATACATAAAATCTCAAAAAAACAAGTTATTATAGCTGACCCTGGCAAAGGAATTGTAAAGCTTACGCCAGAGGACTTTTTTGGGGAAAATCAAGAAGAGGGAAAGCCGCCGAAGTACCAATGGAGTGGTGTACTTATTCTGATGGTGCCAGATACTAACTTTTAAAAGGGAGACGAGACAAAAGGACTATTTCAGAGGTTTTTTCATTTACTAAAGCCTCAAAAACGTTTAATAGTAAATATATTCGTAGCCTCTATGTTATTAACTATATTTGGAATACTGGGCTCGTTTTATTTTAAGGTATTAATGGATGATATTTTACCGGCAGGATTACTTAAGACATTACATATATTATCCTTGGGGATCATACTACTAAATTTATTTAAGGTTTTATTGTCAGCGGTGAGATCTCATTTACTTTTGTACTTAAGTCAGAAGTTAGATATAGCCCTACTGCTTGGTTATTATAATCATATTTTGAAATTACCTATGAATTTCTTCGGGACAAGAAAAGTCGGTGAGATAATATCGAGATTTAACGACGCTTCCAAGGTAAGAGATGCCATATCCGGAGCTACTCTTACTATAATGATAGATACACTTATGGCTATAGCTGGAGGAATAATTCTCTACATACAGAATAGTAATATGTTCGCAGTTACATTAGTCGTAGTGGTTTTGTATTTTATTATAGTCTTTAGCTTTAACAGCTGGTATAAGAAACTTAATCAGGTTCAGATGGAGAATAATGCTCAGCTTACCTCTTACATGGTTGAATCTCTAAATGGAATTCAAACAGTAAAGGCTTATAATGCTGAACGAAAGGTTAACCTAGAAACTGAATCAAAATTTATCCGTTTGCTCCGTAGTGTATTCAAATTAAGCTGGGTTAGTAATTTGCAGGGCTCTCTAGTTGGGTTTATTGAGCTTACAGGTGGAACAGTTATTCTATGGGTTGGTGCTTATAACGTAATAAAGGGAAATCTGACAATCGGCCAGTTAATCACATTTAATTCTCTTTTAGCATATTTTCTTGATCCTGTGAAAAATCTAATCAATCTACAACCTCAAATGCAGACAGCTATAGTAGCCGCAGATAGGCTGGGTGAAATTCTTGACCTGGAACCTGAAAGAACATTGGATGAGGAGAAAAAACTTAATCCAAATACTTTACAGGGAGACATATGGTATAAGAATCTAACATTTCGCTATGGTACAAGACGACCTGTCCTTGAACATATAACTATAAATATTAAACAAGGTCAAAAAATTGCTCTTGTAGGGGAGAGTGGGTCTGGTAAAACAACTCTTGTTAAGCTCTTACTTAACCTATATATCCCCGAAGAAGGAGAAATCATAATCAATGGTAATAACATAAAAGATATTAACTTAGAAAGCCTTAGAGATAAGATAGCATATATACCTCAAGAGACATTCCTGTTTAGTGGAAGCATTATGGATAACCTTACATTGGGGCTGGATGATGTAACAACGGAAGATGTAATAGAAGCATCAAAGAAAGCTAGTGCCCATGACTTCATAAATGATATGCCTCTTAGATA
>FZPS01000195.1_pt138 | contig 24803 bp, 27 predicted proteins | sample 1817821 | NCBI WGS metagenome assembly FZPS01 (sample SAMEA104158645, study PRJEB21678) | metagenome | place: Germany | collected 2015-04-21 | reverse complement strand
AAAACTCGAGCCGTTATATTAACCGATAGCAACCACGTAATACTTTCGGCCATACAACCTGAAACCATTGCTAGCCGTTTCGAAGGAACGGTTCAGACAGCTCCAAATTATGACCTGTAAAAAAGGGCGCCTGTTCGTCATATCCGGACCCAGCGGAGCAGGAAAGGGAACCATACGAAAGGAACTTTTTAAAAGGGTCCCCGATTTGGTATATTCTATATCCTGTACAACAAGATCTCCCAGAGAAGGTGAAACTGACGGCGTAGATTACTATTTCATAACTCCTGAGGAATTTGCCAAAAGACAACGCGAGGGAAACTTCCTGGAGTGGGCTGTGGTTCACGGCCATTATTACGGAACCCCCGAAAGCGAAGTAATAAAAAACTTGCAAGAGGGAAAAGACGTAATCCTGGAGTTGGATGTACAAGGAGCTATTAACGTAAAAAAGGCCTTTCCTGAGGCTATATTAATTTTCATACTACCTCCATCAGAGGAGGCACTAAAGCAGAGGCTTGTGTCTCGAGGGACAGAAAGTGAGGAATCCCTGAGAATACGCCTTGATAACGCAGCGCGAGAAATGAAGCTGGCAGACATTTACGATCATGCTATTATAAACGACGACGTCGAGCGAGCCGCGGAAGAGCTGGTAGATATCATTATGAGCTATAGGAAAGGAGAACGAGGAAAAATATGATATATGTAGACGTTGATCAAATAATGAGAAAGTATAATATTCCAAATAAATACGTTTTGACCATGATGATCGCAAAAAGAGCGAAGATTTTGAGCGAGGATACCGCAAAGCGCTTGTTTGGAGGAGATGAAGACAAACCCATCACTGCAGCAATCGAGGAAATCAAAAATGGAAAAATTTTGTTTAAGCCAAGGACCAAAAAACTGTAACTGATTTATAAAATTAATAAAAGGATCGATGTCCATGTTGGAATGGAAGTCTAACCGAAGGATCCTAATCGGTATATCCGGGGGTATATCGGCCTACAAGATCCCCGAAATAATCAGGGCCATTAGAAAAAACGGCAATGATGTGGAAGTGATTTTGACGCAATCTGCCACCTCTTTCATCGCGCCTCTTACGATATCTACTTTGACAGGCAGAAGGGCATGGCTGGAAGAAGATTTCCTAAGCAACGAGCGTGGCTGGGAAATACCTCATATCTCGCTTGCCGATTGGACTGAAGCTTTTTTGATCGCTCCAGCCACCGCCAATGTTATCAGGCGTGCTGCCCTCGGCGAGGCGGAAACTTTATTAGGAACTGCTATGCTTGCGACAAGAGCTCCTATCGTTTTGTTTCCAGCCATGAACGTCCACATGTGGGAACATCCTGCTACACAGCAACACGTAGAGATCGCACGCACGCTTGGCTATACGGTTATTTCTCCAGAAGAAGGAGAGCTTGCTTGCGGATATGAGGGCAAGGGCAGATTGCCCAAGAATGAAATAATACTCGAAGTCCTGTGGAAGGTCTTATCGCCGAAAAAGGATTTGGCCGGCAAAAAAATCTTAGTCACCGCAGGTCCGACGCGGGAATTTATGGACCCCGTGAGATTTTTAAGCAATCCAAGCTCGGGAAAAATGGGCTTTGCCATAGCCAAAACGGCTTGGTATCGCGGTGGCGAAGTTACGTTGATAAAAGGACCTACCTGTATAGAGCCGCCTTACGGCTTAAGAGTAGTAAATGTGACGACGGCCGAAGAGATGTATGACGCCGTATTAAAGGAAAGCGAAAAAACTGACATAATAGTCAAGGCTGCAGCTGTTGGAGACTATAAATTTGCTACAACTTCTGAGCAAAAAATAAAGCGAGAGGGCAAGGATCGCATTCAGGTAACCCTGGAGGAAAACCCCGATATAGCCGCAGAAGTAGGAAAAAGAAAAAGAGAAGACCAAATTTTGGTCGGTTTCGCAGCAGAATCCAACGAACTAATCGAAAACGCAATCTCTAAATTAAACAGAAAAAATATGGACATGATAGTGGCAAACGATATAACAGCTAAGGGAAGCGGCTTTGAGTCTGATACAAATTCGGTCGCCATTATATGCAAAAATGGGCACATGACCAGGATCGAAGGCACGAAGGAGGAAGTAGCCTGGCGTTTGTGGGACGTCATAGAAATGAAGTTCCTGGCTAAAGAAGATGTACGTTGACGTAGTGTTACCGGGCATATGGTGGCACCCTTTGACTTATGCTGTTTCTGAACCTGTAGAAGCAGGCTGTCGAGTGGTAGTTCCAATGGGCCCTCGTCACGGAAAAAGGGTAGGGTTTGTTTTAGCTACAAAAGAAAACATAGAAGACGAAGCAGACTACGAGATCAAAGAAATCATAAAGGTATTGGATCAAACTTCTGTGCTCAGCTGGGAGCTATGGAGTTTAAGTGAATGGGTATCTCGTCAATATCTCTGCAGTCAAGGCGAAATTTTAAAGTTAATGTGTCCGTCATCAATAACAAAGGGGTGCGAAGTCACCAATATTAGTCCTTCCCCGCAAAAGCCCGCACATAGTTTTTACAGTGAAGAATGTATCTATGAAATCGACGATGAAGAAAGGTACAAACGATACATCGATACAATTGAGAATGTTGGAAGTGGATTAATTTTATTCCCGGAGGAAGCGGTGGCCAAGTCCTTTTGGGACCGCCTTCCAAAGGAAATACAAGAAAGGGCACTTTTATGGCCTTCCGGCGGAGGCAAAAAAACCTTCGATGCCTGGCTAAGGGCAAGGCGCAGGGAAGTGTCCCTAGTCATAGGATCTGTAGGTGCATTATTTGCTCCACTGGCCCCGATAGAACTTGTTCTGATCGAGGAAGAGGCCAGTTATTCCTACACTTTTGTGAGATATCCTTACCTGTCATTACGTCACATCGCAGCAAAAAGAGCCCAAATGTGGGGATCAAGGCTAATCTTTGGCGGACGAATTCCTTCATCCAGGTTGTATCTTTTAAAAAGACCTCAATTGAAACGAAACGTAAGAGACCAGATTCAATTTGCTAACATCAGAACTTCGACAAAGCCGATCCTGCCTAGAATAATCCCGGAACTTCCCATAAGTTCTATGCTTTTAAAAAATTCCCTGGAAGTAATAAACCGCGGAGAAGTTGTGATATGGATTTTAGATCGCAAGGGATATGCCGGAGAAATTTCGTGCGAAGAATGCGGCTGGACAATGACATGTCCCGAATGCGGTAGCTTTTGCAGGATAAGCCAAGGCGAGACGATGTGCTTTTTTTGTGGAAGAAAATCAGAAATACCCACGGTTTGTCCTTCATGCATGTCGAGACTTTTGGTGGGAAGGCGACCTGGCATCGAAGCGCTTTATGAGATTGCCCGCGCTCTTGTTGGAGACGCAGCACCAACATGTAAGTGGTATAAGGAAAAAAGCGGCAAAAAGCTTAGGGCTTCGATGTTAAAAGAGCTCGAACACGGCGGAATAATAGTTGGCTCAAGACTGTCTTTATCTTTCTGCGATGACTGTCCTGTTGGATTGGTAGGGTGGATAGATGCCGATGCTGAAGCTAGAAGGCCACAGTATGACGCTCGCTTTGCAGCATTTAGCATGATATGGGAGTCTCGTTTTAGAGGTAAAAATACCGATAAAAGAAAGGTAATCGTTCAATCAAGAAGACCCTATCGAGGATGGCAGAAGGGGTTACGGCTCGGTTGGCAATTATTCTGGGACGAAGAGCTTAAAGAAAGGTACGAATTAAATTTCCCACCCTTCAACTTGCTCATTGAAATGACCGGTCCCTCAAAAGTTATCGAAGAAGTCTTTTCCCTGCTTGACAAATCAGGGTTTGCCGTGTATAAGCCAATAGCTGACGAAGCTCAATTATGGATCAAAACAAAAGAAATCAAGGTGCTCAGGGAGCTTTTGGAGCCTTATTTTCATATCTCTCGATCAAAAATTGGGTTTCCCAAGGCGAGAATTTGGAGAGATTAAAACGGTGAAGGGAAAATGGGTAAAAAGGGCAACGTAGTTGCAATAATAGGAAGAACAAATGTGGGCAAATCCACGCTCTTTAACAGAATAATACAAAAACGATTGGCGATAGTTGACGATACACCAGGCGTAACGAGGGACAGAATTTACGCTCAAGTTGAATGGGCTGGTAAGACTTTTTACCTCGTGGACACCGGTGGCTATTCGATCGAAGGAGAACCCCTCTTCGAGATGATGAGCAGACAAATCGATCAAGCAATAGAGGAAGCGAACGTCATTATCTTCGTAATAGATGGAAGAGAGGGCGTTTTGCCCCAAGACGAAAAGATTGCCGAGATTCTTCGTCGAAAAAATTGTAATGTCGTCGTGGCTGTCAATAAAATCGACGAACCCTTGCACGACCACCTTGTGTATGAAGCTTACAGCTTGGGATTTAAGGAAGTAATAGGTGTAAGTGCAGAACACAACAGAAATATATCGGACTTGTTGGATGCCGTGACGGCTTACATTGAAGACGAAGACACAACAGAGCAGGATGAAACAGCGATTAAAATCGCCATAGTTGGAAGGCCAAACGTAGGAAAATCAAGCATATTTAACGCGCTCATAGGAGAAGAAAGGGCCATGGTCACCGATATTCCAGGGACCACCAGAGATTCAATCGATACGGCCATAATCTTTGAAGGGAAGAAATATGTCCTAATTGACACGGCGGGATTAAAAAGAAAGAGCAGGCTCAAAGATGACATCGAATTTTATTCGCTTTTACGGGCAGAACGTTCCATTGACAGGGCAGATGTTGCCTTACTCGTTTTGGACGTCACTGAAGTCATTACAGAGCAAGACAAACGCATAGCAGGTCTGGTTTTCGAAAAGGGCAAGGGGCTTATCGTCGCCTTAAATAAATGGGACCTCTTGCCGGAAGGGCAACCTCGTCTGGGAGACGACATAATAAGATACGTCAAAGAACAACTATACTTTACGAACGATGCACCTATCATCACGACCTCTGCCGTTTCCAAAAAAAACTTGCATAAAATTTTTAACATTTGCGACGATGTCTATAATGGCTGGCAGACCAGAATCCCAACCTCCGCCTTGAATAAAATTATTCGCGACATCCTATCCTTTCAACGACTACCCTCAGACGGCAAGGGGAGATTTTTAAATATCTACTATGTAACTCAAGTAGGATCGGCACCGCCGACATTTGTTTTTTTCGTAAATGACCGAAATATCGTAGATAAACCCTTCGAGCGCAAAATTATAAATGAAATTGTAAAAATTGGTCGCTTCAAGGGCGTCCCAATAAGGGTTTTTTGGAGAAATAGACGTAAAACGGCTTGACCGCTGGGTTTAAACCATCGATAATTGTCGAAGTAGGCTAGATTTATAAATTCGAGGAGGTGCGAAAAATGACGAAAAGTGATATCGTAAACGAAGTCGCAAAGGCCACAGGTTTAACCAAAAAGGATGCAGCCAGCGCCGTTGATGCTTTTGTCAAGTGTGTCGTCGAGGCTCTTTCAAAGGGAGAGGAAGTTCAGATAATGGGATTTGGGACCTTTGAGGTTCGCAACAGAGCTGCCAGAAAAGGCCGGAATCCCCAGAATCCCGAGGAAGTCATCGACATACCTGCAAAAAAGGTTCCTGCTTTTAGGGCAGGGAAGATGTTGAAGGAAGCTGTAAATAAGTAGTCTTATTTTGTTGATAACGTTTTCGAATGACCCTGTTTGCCTATTGATAGTTCTTGAAAATAAGGCCAAAGAATGATAGAATTTTATTACAATGGGCATTGGGTGCAAGGTTTAGGAGAGTGGGCAAATCCCACTCTTCTTTTTTTAAAAAGCGGCATTCAGTATTAATCAATTTTCGGAGGAAGATCTGCTATGCCGGGAATAAAGGATGAAATGTCAAAAATCGAGGACGAAATAAAAAATTTAGTAGAAAAATTGGGATACGACTTCGTGGGAATGGAACTGGTTCACGAACACGGCAGAATGATTTTAAGGATCTACATAAACACCGCCGGAGGAATTAATATAAAAGATTGCGAAATAGTATCCCGAAGAGTGGGCAAATTACTCGATGCCAAGGAAGAACTCTTTGGCGGGAGATATTACCTGGAGGTCAGTTCTCCAGGCTTAGATGCTCCTTTATTTTACTTAAAGGATTACAAAAATTATAAGGGCAAAACGGTTCGCATTAAAACACACGATCCAATAGGATCGCGCAGAAACTTTAAGGGTAAGATCGTTGATGTATTAAGTAATAATGATATACAGCTACTTCTTGAAGATGATACATATATATTGATTCCCTTTAAAAATATATCTAAGGCACGCTTAGTGCCAGAAAACAATGACGATAAGTGATCGTCTTTAATGAGGGAGATGAAAGTAGTGGAATTAGGACGAGATTTTATTCGAGCTTTAAAGCAAATAGAAGCGGACAAAGGATTACCTTTGGAAGTGATAATCTCTAGCATCGAGGCTGCATTGGTCTCGGCTTACAAAAAATATAAAGGCACCAATTCGAACGTCGAGATAGAACTCGACTCAGAAAATGGAATTATAAAAATATACGAGATGATGGAAGTCGTCGATACTGTAAGAAACCCGGCGTATGAGATTTCCCTGGAAGAAGCGAGGTCATTGGGCTATGACGTCGATCCGGGAGATATAATCAAAATAGAAGTTTCGCCTCGCGATTTTGGCAGGATTGCAGCTCAAACGGCAAGACAAGTCATCATGCAACGACTTAAAGACGCTGAACGTCAAGTCATATATAACGACTTTTCTGCAAAAATCGGCGAAATCGTAATCGGAGAGCCGTTCAAGGACGAGGAGGGCCAAGTTCTAATTCGAATAGGCAGTAAAGTTGATGCCATACTTCCTCGCGAAGAGCGAATTCCCACTGAAACCTATCGTCCCGGACAGAGAATGAAGTTTTACGTCCTGGATGTGCGCAAGACCTCGAGGGGACCACGCATAGTGTTGTCGCGATCGCATCCTGGGCTCTTAAAGAATTTATTGGAAATAGAAGTGCCAGAGATAAAAGAAGGGGTCATCGAGATCAAAAGCATTGCCAGGGAAGCCGGCGTTAGAAGCAAAATCGCTGTTACCACACTTGACCCAAACGTAGATCCAGTTGGAGCATGTATCGGAGCAAGGGGAAGTAGAATTAAAGCTATCAGCGATGAGCTTGCAGGCGAGCGAATTGATGTTATTATTTGGAGTAGTGACCCAATGACGTATATAAAAAATGCCCTATCACCTGCAAAAGTGGTCAAAGTTGAACCAAGGCTTGACGAGGATAAGGCGGTAAACGTTTACGTTAGGCCGGATCAGCTGTCTCTGGCCATCGGGAAGGGAGGCCAAAATGTAAGGCTGGCGGCAAAGCTCACTGGCTGGAAAATAGATATTCATGTCATGGAACCTGACCGCCTTCCGACTCTTCAAGATCTATTCGAGGATATAGTGAAGGGGGAATTACCCAAAGAATGGGAGATAAAAGAATGAAGAAAAGGAGACGTCCTCGAACTTGCGTAGCTTGCAAAACAGCAAGGCCAAAAACAGAGCTCATCAGAGTGGTAAGATCCCCCGATGGTCGTGTTTATGTCGATCTCACCGGCAGGGGACAGGGAAGGGGGGCTTACATCTGTAGTGCCCGCAACTGCATCGAACTGGCAAAAAAGAAAAACTTGATTTCTCGGGCTCTAAAGGTGGATGTTCCTTTTGAAATCTACGAAGAGTTGTTGCAAAAGCATGAAGAGTTGTTGCAAAAGATAGACAATATTGGAAATGCCAACCAATGATTTTCCAAAGGGGGAATGGCATTTGGGAAAAAGGAAATTAAGGATATATGAATTGGCAAAAATGCTAGACATCAGCAGTAAAGACCTCTTACAAATATTACAAGATCTAGGGGTGGAGGCTAAAAGTCACATGAGCTCCATTGATATGGATACTGCACAAATAATCGAGGAAACATTACGAGAGGAAAAGGAAACAAAACCAAGCAAGCCGGATGTAGAAGCCGTTGCAGTCAAGGAAGCCATAGAGATAAAGGAAGGTTCGACGGTTGAAGTAATAGCAAACCGCCTCGGCAAACCTGCAATGACAATGGTCAAAGAGCTGATAGCAGCAGGCTTTATGGTGCCAGCTAACGCAATTGTAGACGAAAAAATTGCAAACATCATAAGCGAGGTATATAACGTGGACGTAAAGATATCTCCAGCAGACTTAGAAAAAGATATAGAAAAAGACATGGAAAGAAAGGAAGAAGAAATAAAGGCTAAACCGGTCGAAGTGGCGCGACAAACAAAGCCCAGGAAGCTATTGCCTCGACCTCCCATAGTAACCGTGATGGGACACGTCGACCACGGCAAGACTACGCTCTTGGACTACATAAGAGAGACGAACGTTACAGCAAGGGAAGCTGGAGGAATAACGCAGCACATGGGTGCCTCTGTGGTGGAGCATGATGGCAAGAAAATCGTATTTTTGGACACGCCTGGACACGAAGCTTTTACATCGATGAGGGCAAGGGGTGCTAAAGTCACAGACATAGTGGTTTTGATCGTGGCTGCCGATGATGGGGTAATGCCTCAAACTATAGAGGCGTTAAATCATGCTAGAGCAGCAAACACCCCGATAATTGTGGCCATAAACAAGATCGATAAACCCGCCGCAAAACCAGACCGGGTGAGACAGCAACTCGCGGATTTAGGCCTGATTCCAGAAAATTGGGGCGGAGACACGATCATGGTAGACATATCCGCTAAAACCGGGCAAAACGTGGATCAGCTCTTAGAAATGATACTTTTAGTCGCTGAAATGCACGAACTTACGGCAGATTACGATGCAAATCCCGAGGGAGTCGTCATAGAAGCTGAATTGGACAAAGGTAAAGGAGCAGTGGCTACCGTCATAGTTCAGCAGGGAACCCTAAGAAGAGGGGATGTCTTGCTTTTTGAGACCACTTGGGGTCGAGTAAGGGCAATGATCGATCATTTGGGACGTAACGTCAACGAAGTCACTCCAAGCATGCCCGCGGAAATTTTAGGTTTGGAAGACGTACCACAACCAGGAGAGCGATTTGTAAAGGTAGAGGATGAGAAAATAGCCCGCGAAGCCGTAGAGCAATATCTAGAAAAGAAAAGACACCAAGAAATGCAAACCGCAAAAAGGGCGTCTTTTGAAGAACTATTCGAACAGATGAAAAAGGGAGAAAAACCTACCTTAAGGCTCATATTGAAATCAGACGTACAAGGGACTTTAGAAGCAATTAAATCATCGTTGTTGCGACTTTCTGTTGAGGAAGTTGGAATTGAGATAATCCATGAAGGCGTAGGAGGAATAACAGAGTCTGACACAATGCTCGCTGACGCATCAAACGCCATCATAGTTGGCTTTAACGTTCGTCCAGACAGCAACGCGAGAAGATTGGCAGAGCAAAAGGGAATAGAAATCAGGCTCTATCGGACTATTTACGATCTCTTAGATGACGTGAAAGCGGCGGTTGAAGGAATGCTTGCCCCAAGGTTAAAAGAACAAATCCTTGGAGAAGCTGAGATAAGGGCTGTATTTAAAGTACCTAAGGTGGGGCAAGTGGCCGGATGCTATGTGCGAGAAGGCATCATAAGGCGCAACGCCAAGGCTCGAGTCATCAGAGACGGGATCGTCGTATGGGAAGGCCCGTTATTGAGCTTAAAACGATTTAAGGACGATGTACGAGAAGTAAGCGCCGGTTATGAGTGCGGAATTGGTTTGGCCGGATTCCAAGACTTGAAAGAAGGAGACATACTAGAAGCTTATGAAATAGTAGAAGAAAAACGACATTTAAGTGATGTTTCATGATAGGCATGCCCAAAATATTTTTAGCGACAATACTGATGACTTTAAGGATACCTTCAGCAGGGAGCCTAAAAGACAGGCGTCATGTCGTAAAATCTTTGATTGATCTTTTGAGAAAAAGGCTAAACGTCTCGGTGACCGATCTAGGCCCGGACAACACTTGGGATTTGGCTTACATTGCCGTAGCATCGGTAACATCTTCCGCTAAGGAGGCTGAAGCCATGCTCGATGCGGTGGAACGCCATGTTCTTTTAGCTGAAGCCAAGAATGGCTTCGAGGTAATCAGTTTCGATCGAGAGGTTGAATGCTATGGACAGGTTGAGAGTTGAACGAGTTAACAAGGAAATAATGAGAGGGATCTCTGAGTTTTTATTGAATAATACTAAGGATCCAGCTCTAAAAAAAGTCGTCATCACTGAGGTAAGATGCACTAACGATCTGAGTTTGGCCAAGGTATATTTCACCTCTATCGATAAATCTGAACTCGAAGAAATCAGCAAGTCTTTGGATAATCTATCAGGAGCTTTAAGCGGAATCATTTGTAGGCAAATGAGGTTGAGGTTCGCTCCGAAACTCCTTTTTGTATTTGACGATAGCGAAGAGCGTGCCCAAAGGATCGAGGCCCTCCTGAACAAAATAGCACAGGGGAATGTTGGGAACAAAGAAGATGATAAGTGATTCGGCCATGAGCAATTCACCTTCACTAAAAGATATTGCTGAAGCTATAACAAAAAAAGACACCTGGGCCATTTTTGTTCATGAAAGGCCCGATGGAGATGCAATAGGATCGGGAAGCGCCTTTTATTGCTGGGGCACGGAGATTGGGAAGAAATGTTTTTGGGGAGGAACTCATCCGGTACCAAGGGTATATGAATTCCTCCCCCACGTTGATGTATATCAGGTGCTCGAAAACATCCCCTACGATTTAAAGAGCCCTGATTCTGCCATAATAGTCCTGGATACGAGCAATTTAGAAAGGTGCGTTGCCGGCCTTGACGACAATAACTTAACGCTCATAGTCAATATCGATCATCATATGGATAATCAAATGTTCGGCCATCTCAACTATGTAGATCCCACCTCTTCGGCAACCGCTGAGATAATATGGGATTTATTTAAAGAAAGCTGGCAACCCATCTCTAGAGATGCGCTGTTAGGAATTTATACCGGCATCGTTACCGACACGGGACATTTTACTTACTCCAATACCACGCCAAAGACACATACGATAGCACACGATGTTTTGAGTGCAGGCATAAATCCAGAAAACATATTCAGGCACATATATGCAAATAGAAGACTATCAGGCTTAAGGCTATGGGGACTTGCCTTCATGCGCGCCTTTTCGTTGTCAGACGGCAAAGCAGTCGTCAGTTGGATCAAGCTCGAGGACTTTGAAAAACTAAACGCCGATCCTTACGATGCTGAAGGGATAGTAAATCAACTTTTGTACGTCAAGGGAGCCACCATCAGTGCTTTACTTACAGAAGGAGAAGATGAAGTACGCATAAGCTTTAGATCTGTCACCGGCATATCCGTAAGGGAGTTGGCTCAAAAATGGGACGGAGGAGGGCATCCACAAGCAGCAGCCTGCAAGCTCTCCCTACCACTGGAACGGGCTTTAGACTTGGTTTCACAAGAGCTTGAGGAATACTCAAAAAATGTCTAAGGCGGGTTTTATTTTAATTAACAAGCCTAAAGGGATAAGCAGCGCCACCTGTGTAAATATCCTCCGCAAAAAGATCGGACGCCGAATCAAGGTCGGACATGCCGGGACTTTAGACATACCGGCATGCGGTTTATTGGTTTTACTCGTAGGAAAGCTAACGCGAACGTCTTCCTACATCATGGAGTTACCCAAAAGATACATTGCAACCATAAAACTCGGCGAGCAAACCGATACCGATGACGCAAGCGGAGAGGTTCAAAACCAGACCGATTGGAAACACGTGAAGGAAGAAGACGTGGATTCAGCTTTGATAAGTTTTCTGGGGCATAGGTTTCAGGTCCCGCCCAATGTCTCCGCTGTATCGATAAGTGGACGGCGGGCATATGACCTCGCCAGGGAGAAAAAATCCTTTGATATACCACCTAAAATCGTATTTATTCAAAGCGTTAAAAGGATAAGCCCCATCACCAAGGAAGGTAAATTAGTACTAGAAGTGGTTTGTTCAAAAGGAACATACATGAGAAGTTTGGCGCGCGATCTCGGCATTACATTAGGTTGCTATGCTCATGTAGCCTTTTTAGAGCGCACCGATATTGGTCCTTTTAAACTGAAAAATGCAATCCCACTTGGTTTTATAGAGAAACTTTCAAGGGAAGAACTGCTAGAGAAGATACTCCCGCCTCAGGAGCTTTTAAAGGGCTTTTGTACTTGCAAGGCGAGCGAGCTTGACGAAGAAACTTTAACAAGAGGCCAAAAACTTTTTCACGTACCGCCAATTAAATGGTGGGGAATTCTCGAGCCATCGAAAGTTTTTGTGGTCGAGGGCAAGAAATTAATATCCTTTTGCGATATCGAGTGGCGCAAATCAGGTTGTATAATTCAACCTGTTACAAACATTACACTTTAATTTCTTTCGATTCACGATAGAGGTGGTCTAAGGTGATCTTAGTCTTGGGTTCATTTGACGGATTTCACAAAGGACATCAAGCCTTATTTGACGTGGCAAAGGACGCCTCAAACAGGATGGGCCTTCCTTGGGGAGTGTTGACCTTTGTTCCGCATCCTCAAATCATTTTGGGAAATAGGCAATTTGTTCCTCTTTTCACCGACATCGAGAGGGATTACATTGCCTCCTTTTTAAAAATACCTAAAGTTTTAAAAATACCCTTTAATGAAATAAAAGATCTATCACCCGCCGACTTTATTGAAGAGCTAGAAAACCGTTATAAAGCAAGGGGAATCATCGTGGGAGAAAACTTCAAATTCGGCAAAAACCGCACGGGCGATGCTAAATTCCTTAAAAGTTACCTGGCAAAAAAAGGTTGGTTTTTCGCTTCAATTCCTCCTTTGAAAGTAGATAGCACCATTGTGAGCAGCTCTTTGGTCAGAAGGCTCACAAAAAAGGGACACATGCCTGAGACTGAAAAGATGTTGGGATACCCTTACTTTATTATTTCTAAAGTGATAGAAGGCGAGCATAGAGGGCGAAAATTGGGATTTCCTACGGCAAATCTGCTTTTATCAGAGCCTAAGCTCTTTCCACCTCTGGGCGTTTATGCGACAGCGACGTTAGCTCAAGAGCGATGGTGGTGTGGAGCTTTAAATATAGGATACAGTCCAACTTTCGAAAAAGGAGAGGAAATCCGCACCGAGGTATACTTAGACGGGTTTGAAGGCGATCTTTACGGCGAAATGATTATCGTACTTTTTTTAGCACATATCCGGGAAGAGAGGAAATTTGAATCAGCACAGGCACTCATCGCGCAAATGAAAGATGACATAGAGCGAGTAAAAGAAATCTACCGCAGATGGTTTTATGAACATGAATCCTTACTGGTTGCATTGGACGAACATTGGAGAAGCCATGAGTCTTACCTAAAGGTACTGTATTCCACTCAACGTTTTTGACAATATTAGCTCTACTTATGTTTGATCATGTTCGACCCATAGTATTACGCTTTTTGGAGCGTCAGACTACCAAATTCTTGCCTTCGCAAGCTTGAGCTCCTTAAGAAATTCGCTTTCTTCCATAAGGTAAGATTTGACTCTGTGGGTTTCTTCGATCAAAGAAAAGGCCTTAAAAGGGCTCTCAGAGCTTCGTCCTCCAAACTGAAGCAGCGCAGCGATGTTATCATTTTTTTGCTCCTCAAGATGAGTCAAAACTTAAAATGACGTCTCAGCTCCGCAGAATTGTTGAATACGCAAAGCACTTGGAAGCGCTCGAGCAAGAAAATTAGGCCCTATTACCTGCACCATGTCTTTAAACTTTCTTACCCACGAAACGGCAAAGATACGCTTTCTTGGCAGCGCATACTTGACCATACAAACCTTCTTGCCATGACAAAGCGCTTTATACCACCTTTGCTCGAACCTTTAGCCAAGATGGTAACTTTCTCCCGCCGAGAGAATCTGTCTTCCTGTCTTCCATAGGCAACTTTTACTGATACGCTTAAACTAGTCCACCCTCGACCATCATTGATATCCTCGACAATTACAACTAGATACACAAACCACCCAAAAAGCTATGTATTGGTTCAAGGGCTACGTTTAATTATCATTGTGCACGGCTCACCCTCTCCGTCAGCAACGGTAGTTGGGAAAGAGATCTCAACCCCTTCTAACGCTTCAATAATTCCATAATCACAAGCAATCAACATGTCTCTGCAAAACATTCGTATTTCTTCACGATCCAATCCCATCTCAGCTAGCGCTTCAACGTGAGGACACGCGTTGAACAACTTAATTGCTTCGTCTTCTTCTAGTTTGACGATCTCCTGCTGAAAAACGAAATAACCTCCCCGTGATGTTTGCCCAAGTAGTGCATCAGTCGGCCCTAGTAAAGAAGTGCCAGCTTTCTCGGCGATTTTTTTACCTTGGTACTGCCCGAATTTTCTAGATCCAAGCCTGATAATCTTATTCGCATCGACATCGGGATACAATTCTTTAATAGCCTGCCAAATAAAATAAACTTGTCTAGTTCTGTCCTTATAGGCTTCTTTAACAGATTTGTGAAATTCCTCAGGAGGAATATTCTTATCCAGAGCCATTTCATCAACAAATCTTTTTATCTTTTCTTCTCCTGTTAGATTTCTCATCTTACGTTACGCCTCCAGATCATTATTCCTCTTCGAAAAAGTTAGATTTTCAAAGAGTCCGAACTTTTTTACCTCTCCATCCTCCATCATTACCTGACCATTCGAAATTACGTCCTTTATTTCAAACGTCTCTGGTGAAACAACTATTGCGTCCCCTGATGATCCATATCTCAAGAAGCCTTTACCCTTTAAACCAAGATGTAAAGCCGGATTCTTAGTGCAGAGTCTTATGGCCATTTCAATTGGCAGCTCTTCTTCTGTGATCAGATTCGTGACAGTATCCCATAAACTCTCAGGTGATCCTATTCCGATGTCGACCAATTTCTTCGATTCGTTGAAAACTGGCATACTACCATTGCCGTCAGTGCTTAAAGTGATCCTCTCCAAGGGAACTCCTTCCTCTAAAAGGACTTTAACCGCTTCTGATGGATTTACAGCCACATTATTATTCAAGCCATACATGAAACTTGTCGTAACATCGACAAATCCTCCAGATAGACCAAACTTCACGGATTCTTCAAGAACTTTGTTTGAACGATTACAATGAGTGGGAGCAAGTTGGGTTACTGGAATATCCGTATCCATTATCGCGTCAAGGAAAGGTAAAAAGCCAGTGCTCTCAGAACCAACGTGAATCATGACTATTCCCTTTTTACCTGAGAGTATGGCCCCATGATAACACTGTGAAATATAGCTCCTCAAGGAATGAATGTCCGCGTGTGTGGAGCGATGATCGGATACGGCAATTTTCAGACCTATCACTTTATCAATTAAGAGAAGGTCAGAAATAATGTTCCCCGTAAGGGTCACACATGGAACCATGTATGACCCTGAAAAAATCCAGGTGCTAATACCTTCTTTTTCTAAACCTTTTGCCTTTGCAAGCAATTCCATCAGAGAACGTGTTATGCCGTCAGTACCCAGGAGACCTACGGCCGAAGTGATCCCTGAGCGAACAAAAGAACTTAAAGGGAGGGGAGGTGTTCGAAATTGAGGCCCTCCTTCTCCGCCAGCCCCGTTGAAATGTATATGCTGATCCACAAGACCAGGTAGAACTGCAAAACCTCTCGCATCAATTGTTTTTAATGTTTTGCAAAAAAGACCAAGTTGTTTTTTATTAATGCTTTCCTCAATAGCAACCACTGAACCCCCGATGATAAGAATATCGCGGATCCCCAACGGTTCGGGTGAATATACAACCCCGCCTCGAATTAGAACGTTAGCCATAACCTATACTTCCTCCTCCTGCGTTTTTATATGTTTTTATATATCGATGTTATTAATTATCAAGAAAGAATCATAAAAAGATCTTCAATAAGAGAAAGCAATCGATTCCTTTGTGCTATGAGAAAATTCTCGGCAACTACTAGCTCTCTTGTATCGACTCCTTTAGATTTGTTTAACACCTCTAACGCAAGTTCAATACCAGGAAGGTATGTTGACTGAATCGCCCAGTCCTGCTCATGAGGACCCTTCCAGCAATAAAGCATGCGATTGAGTAAGCGAGTCATTCGAATCCTAAGCTCTAGTGGCAAACGGTTTCTTCCCAAAACCTCCTTGCAAAATTGCAGGTTTCTTATTACTGATAGAAAATGTGATGAATATTGTTCTGGCAATTTTTCTATCTTCGAAATAAGAAAACTTGCCAATTTATATGGATCAGGAAAAATTTCCAGCCCACGAGACAAACGAGACAGGGCCAATAGATATAACCTGGAATCCTGAAGCAGAATATCCATATCAACATGCTCAACAAGGTCTTTTTCCGTATGCCACCACCAGCCCATTGTCCCATCACCTGTTGCGTTCGGGCTTCCCTCAGGAAGCAAAGAAGCCCAAACAAAATACGGGGAAAGGCCAATGTTTTGAAAAGACTGATCCCAGCCCCTTACTGGGCCCGTTAGACGACCAACCTGTCCAGTAAGATCAATCACCGTCTTTTTCGCAAGACTGAATAAATCAGGCCCAACGGAAATACGTCTATAATCTCCAGAACCAGACATTCCTGGCACATCTGCATTCATTACCGCCAAACAATATCGAGATAGTTCTTCAAAACGGTCTCTCGCATAAAGGGAAGATCCCGCATACCGACCTTCGGAATGACCAGACCACCAACAAAAACGAAGATTCAATCCAATAGGGGCAGAATGCAATGCTTGGGCCAAAGCAAGCACCAGAGCATTGCCAGTTGCATTATCAGTGGCGCCATAATGCCACGAATCAAGGTGACTTCCTACAACTACAAACCAATCCTCGTCTTCGGCTCCAAGGCAAGTGGCTTCAATAGTGTTTAAGTCTTCAACCCTATCAAAAACATCCGTTTTAATTTCGAGTTCTAAGCCCTCTCTGTCTGACTCCAATGAAGAAACAAGCTTCCTCCCCTCTTCATAAGACGTAACGACAAAGGGGATAGAAAGATACAAGTGGTTCTCTAGGGGTGAAGGAGCTCCCCATATAAAACTTACAATGCCTTCGTGGATTTCGGCTTCTTTGCCATCCATCCATAGGGCAACATATCCTGCGGCACCTCTCGCCTGAGCTATGAAGACGGGAATGGGGCCACGCCAAGGAGCCACGATAATTAAACCTTCAAGGTCTTTCTCTCTATCTGTTAAACACAAGAGATCCAGGGGGTTCTTGGAAAACTCGTTTTGAAGATCAAGAAAAGGACGTCCCTTAACTCCTTGCGGGACTGAATCAGAGAAACTCCAAGTCTTGACATTTATCAAATAATTTGCGTTCCGACCAATGATCTCCAAAGAAGCACCTTTTGGAGTACTCAGCAATGCCGTAGATTTGTATTCTTTCCACTCAATTCCCGAGCTATCCAGCTGTTCGAATATGTATTCCCGAGATTTTCTTTCCCCCTCCGATCCAGCCTGCCTTACGAAAGATGAGATATTTAGAAGATGGTTTTTGAGTTGATTGCTATCAATTTTTTCAAGCAATTCAGCCTCACTTGTTGAAAGCATTAGGTAAGGGCACCTCCAGGAAAGCTTCGATAAAATCTCTTAAGTATGAAACAATTCCCGTAATTATCTCCTCACCCAACTCTGGAGTCGCTTCCCTCGGATCATCTTCTCCAAAAGCACCGCTGGAACTGATTTCATCAACATTCCGAGGAATGCGTATTGTCCCATTGCCAAATGAAACTGCATTTATATACTTGCTCGGCATTCGATCTGTCAGATTGGTAATTTTTGTCTCAAAAAAACCCTCTCGATTTATCCAACCAGGACGCAATGCCATCATCATGGAAGTTTCCTGTCCAGTTCCATGTCCTCCAGACCATCGTGAGTTCAACTCGGCAGCTAAAGACCACCAATCAATAATCGCGGCTATCCCACCTTGTCTGTATATCCATAAAGCTGTATCATCAAGGGCAGGGCCATTTCCACCGTGTCCGTTCAGAAAAACGAACTTCCTGACTCCGTATTTTAACACTGCTTCAGCTATTTTTTTGGTTACCCCAGAAAGTAACTCCCATCCTATATCAACAGTCCCAGCGAATCCGCTATGATAAGGACAAACCCCATAAGGCATTACAGGCAAAACGACCACTCTTTCTGGGCAAAGGGATTCAACCATCTTGGCTAATTCTTTAGGAACAATGAAGTCCGTGCCCAAAGGACAGATTGGTCCATGCTGTTCTACGCTGCCCAATGGCAATAATGCAATTATTTCAGCCGATAAAAAACTTTTCGCTTGACTCCATGTCATTGCTTCTAAAAACATTTCTACTCTCCTTTCTGACATTTAAAGGGGTTCGTCTTAATACGAACCCCTAAACCTTTCTTTGGTTAGCTTGCCCCAAAATGCCGTTTTAAAGTCTCTTGAGAAGTTTTAGGAGTGAAAAAACTGATAACAATCATGAAAATCATTGTGACAATCCAGGCGGGGATCAATGGATCGAAACCCAAAGCCCACGACCTGTACTTCAGCGTCATCAGCACAAACAATATTTCTCCTATTATTACAGAGATAATCGCCGCGTGCTTGGTCGCTCCCTTCCAATACATCCCCAAAAGAATGGGAGCTACCCATATCCCTAAACCTCCAAAAGCAAAGAGAATCACCTTGAAAATCGTTGCTGGACGCGATAGTCCAAAGAAAATGCCCAAAAGTCCGATCAGAACCACAAAAACCCTGGATAGCTTAAGAACTTGGGCATCAGTTGCGCCTTTATTAATAACATTTTGGTAAATATCCCTGATTATTCCACCTGTAGAGACGATCAATAAGCTGTCGATGGTTGACATCCCAGCTGCCATTATTCCGGCTATAAGGAGTGAAGAAATTATAGGTGATACACCGCTTTGTAAAATAATCGGAACCACGAAATCGATGTCTTTTCCAGCCAGCCCTGGGATAAAGGCAATAGCATTAACCCCTGACCACTCAATAAGCGTTGCAGAAAGCCACATACCCAGGGTCCCTAGAATAATCGCCTTGAACATGACTTTGTAATTTTTCATCGTAAAAAATTTGGTAAAGAGGGTGGGCTGCCCAATGCTAAAGAAGCTCCAAAGGACAATCATTGATACGTAATTGGGCCATCCATAGATACCACCTACCCCCGGATGGCAGAGGTATTCCGGGTTCATTTCAAAAAGCTTTCTTGAAATTGCTTCGAATCCTCCCCCCATCCTGACCGAAATGATAAATGTGACAACAGCCGTCGCAACCATCAATAGGCCTTGAACAACATCGGTAAGCATAGCTCCGCGTATCCCACCGAAGAGGCAGTAGAAAATGACGATGAGGCCCATTGTAACAATCCCCACCCACTCAGGAGCGCCAGTAAAGGTCCGAAGAATAATACCAGCACCAATGGTTTGTGCCCCCATCATTGGAATCAAAAACAGAATCATCAATATGGCTTGAAGAATTCTGATCCCTGTAGATTCATAGCGGTCAGCAAGATAATCCGCTACTGTTAAAAAGTGATACTTATGCCCTAGTTTAATGAGTTTTCTCCCAATTAACAAAGCGGGTATTATCATCGAAAAAACCAATCCAGGCACGGAAATAGTCAATCCAGCGAAACCCACTTTATAACATGTAGCAGGGCAACCCATGAAGGTGCTCATGCTATACTGGGTCGTAAAATAGGCTATACCAGCCACAACAGCCCCGGCTTTACCGCCCATTACAAAAAATTCTCTCAAAGTGTCAGTTCTTTTAGCCGAGTAATAACCGATTGCTGCCATAAGTATAAAATACGCTACAATAACTGTATAAAAAGCGCCAGGCATCGGCTTGATTAAAGCCTCAATGGTATTCACGAATTTTCACCCCCTGAGTTAACTTTCAGTCCCAAATTCCATGTATTCTTCTCTAGACATTGCTTGACGATAGAAGACAAGAATAGCAATAAACGTGATAACAGAGTGGATTGTCCAGCCAATGATGAAGAGTGGCAACCCAGCAATCGAGGGAACATAGTGAGTTGAGTAGAAAAAGGGAAAGGGAACCATTATCACAAAATAGAGAAACATAAATATCGCAAACCACTTTCTCTCAAAGGAATTACTCAGAACATCCATGAAGGGTCCTCCTTTCATCAACATCAACTTTCTTCATCCATAATACATGGCCTTAATCTGATCTCCATTAACCATCTCCCTTCGTGGGGATGAAGCGTTTTGTATAAGTCGAGTGGATGTGGTAGATCATTGCTTCTTTCGCGGCCTCTGGATCACCTCCTTCTATAGCATTTATTATTTTGGAATGCTCTACATAACTCATTTGATTCATGGCCTTGGTAACCGGGACTTCTATAGAACGGTAGAACCCAGCAAGAAAGAACGTGTATAATTGTGTCCTCCAATATATTGGTCTAAAAGCCCTTTCTAAATATTTATTCTTTCCCATTTCCGCAATTTTGAAGTGAAATCTTTCGTTAAAATCTGCGTAAGTAATTCTCTCTCCAGCAATGAATTTTTTTTCTTCATCAATGTTCAGGAACCGTAGAAAACGGATATCTTCTGGGGAGGCATTTTGTGCAGCATTGAAGGCAATTTGCCCCTCAATAGCTTCTCTTGCCTGAAAAACTTCCTCCATATCTTGCGGTGATAGGACAGGGACAAAATATCCTTTTCTCCCTTTCCTTCTTTCAAGCAATCCCTTCTCAACGAAACGTTTCAGTGCATTTCGAACGGGCGTCCTGCTTAAATTCATGGATTCAGCAAGCTCGGGTTCATAAATTACATCCCCGGGTCGTATTTCATGATTCAAAATTTTAGAAAGAATAATTTCAAAGGCTTTATCGTCAGCATTTTCGGGTTTACTTATGTTCCAAGATTTTCTCATAAATTTAAATCACTCCTAAATGAATCCTATTATGGATTCATGCATGAATCCATAATAGGATTCATTTATTTTTTGTCAAGCACATCTAGGCTCTATTTCAAACAGCGTGGGAAACTTCCAGTGGTAAGAAACCAGGCATCATCTTCCCGACATAGATTTCTATGTTTCTGAAGCCAAAGGGGAACATTTAAGAACCTTTATCTCCCTTTTGCAATTTATTTATTCGACCAATCTTAATCAAGCACACAATACTACATGCATCAACTACAAAGCTGACCCATTGAATTTTCAGTAGCGATATTTCAAAAGTTTCACACACACTAGGTGCACTTCAGCGTCTGAATCTATTGCCTCTCCGCTTTCGCTTAAAGGTATTTTTCTTTTCTTGGGACCACTAAAGGCTAAATCCCTTCCTATTTAGAATTAGCCCTAAAAATGAATATGTAACCCATGGCTTCCAAAGATAAGCGTAAGGTATAAATATTTACTCCCGCCGCATTCAATATATTGTCAAAACTATAACGGGTATTTTATAACGATATAATAACCTCTTCACCGGCGATGCCGTCTCGTGTGCCTCCCTTACGTCTGATTCTGCAAGAGCTATATAACGCTTCGTCATGTCAAGCGTGGTGTGTCCCATGATGGCCTGCAGTGCAAAAGGGTTCATGCCGTTGCGCAGGAAGTGCAGTGCCGCGTCGTGGCGAAGGTCGTAGGGAAAAAGACGCTTTAGGCCGAGCTTAGGCGCGTAGTGTCTCTGAAGCCTCTGCCTCCAGCCGGAAACAGTTAACCTGTCTACCTCGTGGTTGGTAAAAAGCAGCTTCGTGTCCCACTCCTGTGGCCGTGCGGAAATCATCGCCTTAAGCGCCTTTGCCGTCTCAAGAGAAAATGGAAGCGTCCTGCTTTTCCGCGTCTTTGAGACGGAGGCTCGTACCAGAGCGGTCATCTCGTCTAAATCCACGTCGTCAAGGGTAAGAGAGAGCGCCTCACCCGGCCTGATTGCCGTATCTATGGAAAGACACAATAAGGCATAATCCCGCCTGCCGCAGTAAGTTGACTTGTCCGGAAGCTTTAAGAGCTTCGTCAGTATCTCTGCTGAATGCTGGACGATTCTTGGCTCGGCCTTTCTTGCCCTTATGCCTTCAAGCGGGTTTCGGGTGTAAGCTCCTTCATCTACCAGCCAGGAAAAGAAGGCTTTGAGGTACTTTCGCCTGATGTTAAACGTGGCCGGTGCGATGCCATCTTGGTCGAGGTATGAAAGCACGGCCATTCTCGTTTTATTTGCGTCTTGAGGACTCCAGGCTTGCGGGCATTCTCTAAACAATAAGGCCACATGGTAGCGGTAATCTTTGATTGTGCGACTTGAATAGCCCTGTGCTTTTCTAAAAAGGACAAAAGACTTCAGGGCATCTTCCCAGGTTTGAAACTTCTCTTGAAATAAAACTACACGACTCGTTTGGTTCACAATTTCGCCTTGCAGTTTTACGAAAAAAGCAAATTTAGGAGCGTCGGCCTCCCTCAATTTTTATGAATTTTTCCCAAAGGTGTTGAACCCAAGTCCACGTTCGTGATAATATTAGTCACGAACTTGTTGGGCCTGTAGCTCAGTAGGATAGAGCGACGGCCTCCTAAGCCGTAGGTCGCCGGTTCGAGTCCGGCCAGGCCCGCCATTTTAAGAAGCGTCGAAGACAGGTCGTCTGGCCTGTCTATTTTTGCGTAAATTACAATCCCAACAACAAGCAAGAGCAACGAAGCAAAGCATTTAGTTGCTTTTATATACGTTTTATATTAGCCATTTCACTGATTTGAAATTTAACTAAGAACATCCTAAATCGAGTTGCAAGTAATCTACCAAGCCTAAAAAACAATACTTTAAAGGAATTTAGGTGAGTTTTCTGTGGAGTTGGAGAAATGGGAAGAGGAAGCTAAGTCAATGGTAGAAATCCAGGTAAAAAGACGCACCATTAAAAACAGCGCCTTATTGGAGGCGATGGCCAAGCTCCCACGACATCTTTTTGTCCCAGAAGGCCTTAGGAATCTAGCTTACGCCGATTGCGCTCTTCCCATTGGTGAAGGCCAGACGATATCGCAACCTTATATCGTCGCTAAGATGACAGAATTGCTAGATCCCCGCCCAGGGGACAAAGTCTTGGAGATTGGCACAGGATCAGGTTATCAGGCTGCTCTTTTAGCCACTATGGGATGTATTGTTTTCACTATAGAAAGGATTGCAGCTTTAGCTGCAAGTGCAAAAAAAATCTTCGAGGAACTAGGCCTTTTGGATAAAATTAAGATTAACATTGGAGACGGAAGACTTGGTTGGCCGGAAGAAGCTCCCTTTGACTGCATTATCGTGACAGCAGCAGCTCCCGAAATAGAAAAGGCCTGGGTAGACCAACTTGCTGAAGGAGGCAAATTAGTTTTACCCTTAGTCGTCTCTTTCAACGTGGAACAACTAGTTAAAATAACGAAGACCAAAGGCAAACTTGAACAAAAGCATTATGATTACTGCTCATTTGTACCTCTTTTACCGGGAGTGAAGACTTAGTGACCAAAAAACTCAAATTTACCCTGGTTGGTCTTGTGTTTTTATTTGCTCTTGCCTATTTGCTTTTTGCCCCTCACTATTGGTTGTGCATTTCACATGAGGGGGGCACCGATATGTTTTTAATTCCCGTGGGCCAAAAAATCTTTCTGAGCTACATTCACAGCTTAGAAAGAACCCCCGTGCAGGATGTATTTCTATTGCAAGGAGGCCAAATATGGTTATACGAAGAAAGAGTCAAGTCACATAACGCCGGCCTTCCCGCGTTCGACCAATATCCAGGCTCATTGGTCAAGACGGAAGACTGGTTGATATTTCGAGGAGGCAGACGCCACTGGATGAATATTCGCTGCAGGGTTGGGAATGCCGCTATCGGCAAAAACATACTAACGATCGGTAAGACCAACCATGAACTGTATTATCGCTATCCCGAGCAGCCAGTCTGCCTTTTTGTGGTCCTTAAGTCCATCTTATAGTGAAATTAGTAAAGTTTAAACTAAAAAGGAGGGTAATGGATGGAGAACATTAAACCACAGGATCAAGTTATCGATTTAGACGAAATTATGAGACAGTACGATGCGGAAGCACGGTATAGAGTATTAAAGGGATGGCAAAACATGCTCATCTTCGCAGTAGCAGCGGCTATGTCCCTCTTTCATCTCTATACGGCGGGATTCGGCCAACTTCTGGCGATGAAGCAAAGGGCGGTGCATTTGGCCTTTGTACTCTTTTTAACCTATCTGCTGTACCCTGCCACAAAAAAATCTTCAATTGATAAAATTCCCTGGTACGACTTCGTATTAGCTGTTATCGCCGCTTATACATCACTTTATTTAGTTATACACTTCGATGAAATGATCACGCGTTCGGGACTTCCCACGCCAATGGACGTCTTTATAGGTTTCTTGGGCATCGCAATGCTCCTTGAAGCCACGAGAAGGGTATCAAACCCCGTTTTGCCGATACTTGCCATAGTTTCGCTGATTTATTGTTACCATGGACGATATTTTCCTTCACTTTTCGCCCACAGGGGGTTTAACACAGCCCGCATTATAAATCACATGTATTTGGGCACCGAAGGTGTCTTTGGCGTTCCCATATCAGTTTCTGCCACTTTCGTGTTCATGTTTATCCTCTTTGGTTCCATCCTTCAGGAAACAGGAATGGGAAAATTCGTCATAGACTTGGCCTTGGCCATCGCAGGAAGATCGACGGGCGGCCCAGCCAAGGTTGCTGTGATCAGTTCCGGGATTATGGGCACCGTATCCGGGTCCTCTGTAGCTAATGTTTGCACTACTGGCACCTTTACCATACCTCTAATGAAAAGCATAGGGTACAAACCATACTTTGCCGGTGCCGTTGAGGCCG
>FZPS01000045.1_pt14 | contig 24806 bp, 25 predicted proteins | sample 1817821 | NCBI WGS metagenome assembly FZPS01 (sample SAMEA104158645, study PRJEB21678) | metagenome | place: Germany | collected 2015-04-21 | reverse complement strand
TTTCAATAAGTACAACATTGTTGCGCTCTCGCCAAACACTTAATTCTTTAGCAACAAAAATAGCAACTCAAATTATAAATTATAAACACATATCATAGATAATGCTAAGAAAATAATATAAAATACAGAATATCATTACAATTTATGAGCAGATTATTGCGCAAAATCGTTCAGTATTATTTGCAATCGTTGACGCAAAACTAACAATGGCTTAATATATAGGCGGAATGCTTAATTCAGGCATTTTATATTATCCGGCATGTGGCAAGTATTGCTGAAAATGACCATAAGGACAGCGGTACTTTCTACTGCATAAAATTATAATGGGGTGTTTTTATGAAAGCAAAACAGCACAAAAAAGCCTTTACTATCGTCGAGTTGGTCATTGTTATTGCAGTAATTGGAATTTTAGCGGCAATACTGATTCCCGCATTCTCAAATATTATTGCAAGAGCAAATGCAAAAGCGGCATTGTCTGATGCAAGAAGCACGCTTACATCATTTTTAGCAGAGAATCTTGAAATAATTGATGGACAATTAGCCGCAAGCATAGTGATTTTCACTACAAAAGCGAGGAATATTTATGTTTACGGATACTCAAATCATGGAGCCGATTCGGGCAAGCTGCTACAGTCTGCTGGCAACCCATATAAAATGGAGGATTTAGCGGAGCTGATAGAGCAATACAATTGCCCTGACGAGTCTTTATTAGGCACAGAAGAAGAAAGCAATTACGCTATTTTCCTGCGCACAACTCCTTCCGGCACCAAAGGCGGAATAGAGGAAATCAATGATAGATTCGTGAACATCACAAGCAAGATCAAGGATTTGCCGAACAATGTGCAGGTTTTTGACGGATTTTTAGTAGGTGGAATAATCGACGCAAATGATTTCCCGTCAACTGGCGGCACTAACCCCGGTGAAGTGCCCGGCGTCGGCGGAACCACACCTCATGCTACACCCGGTGGCAGCACTACTTATTCGGTAACATATGACAAGAATTGCGACGATGAAAGTATAGTAGCGCCTGTTGACAACAACCAATACACAGTGTTAAGCACAGTTACTGTTAAGGAAGCACTCGAGAGATACGGCTATTCATTCGATGGCTGGGAAGCTGCACACAATGGTCAGCTATATCAACCGGGCGACACATTCAATATGCCTTCAGGGAACACCACGCTAAAGGCGCGCTGGTCTGTATTGCCTAAATACACTCTTAGCTTCAACCTAAACGGCGGTGTAGATACCGAGAATGCCTTTAATGACATAGAGTTCTATCCGGGCGATGATATTGTACTGCCCTCTGCTGTTCCCACAAAGGAAAACAGTGCTTTCGGCGGCTGGGACTACGATGGCATGACAATTGCTGCAGGCGGCACGCTAATTGATGCACCTGCTGAGAATATTGAGCTTGTAGCGAAGTGGACAGCGTATGAGTTCTACATTGTGTTTGACGCAAATGGCGGAACCGGTGCGCCTGCAAATGAAACCGTTCCTTGCGCAAGTGCAGGCGAATACACCGTTCCTCAAACTGTACCCACAAAGGCGAACTACGAGTTTGATCACTGGGCAACAACACTCGGCACAAACGTTCAGCCCGGCGACACGATAGCATATACTCCCGACTTTGCCGGTCAAACAATTACTTTGACTGCTCAGTGGAGGCAGGCGCCCACGAATTACACAGTAAGATTTACTCTAACTGATATGTTCAATGAATCTGGAACATTTACTGTTGATGTAACCATACCGTTAATACCCGGTCAATCAATTACTATAAATAATAGCAACTTCGCTGATTACCTGCCGGGCTATATGCCGTATGACAACACAAATCGCTTTAACGCAACATATTCAAGAACATTCACGACAACGGGCACAACCATTTCGCCTTCATCACAATCTGTCAATGTATATAGATACACAGTAATTGATGGAGAGGAATACATACTTTTGACCACCGATAAGGGTGTGAAGAAGCTGAGCGTTGATGAAACCCACATGGGCAAGAATTATCAGCTGCAAGCCAATATTACTACCTCGATAACTTTTCCGTTGGGCTGGGACGCTGATACCGCCACACGCAGATTGCCATTCACAGGAAAGTTTGACGGCAACAATTACTCTGTAAAATTCTTCTCGAACTGGGCTGGTCATAAAGAATACGTCGGCTTATTCGGAAAAATTGGACCTACAGGTGTAGTTAAAAACCTCACAGTAGATCGTGGCGGTGTTGTTTCTGGTCATAAGTATATTGGCGCACTGTCGGGTTATAATGAAGGCACTATCATAAATTGTTCTACAATAGGAACAAATGATGTAAGCTCTATCTCTAATGCAGGGGATGTATTCGTAGGTGGCTTTGTTGGATATAATGTTGGCACGATTATGCACTGCAACGCCACTATAAAGACTGTTCAAGCCAGTGACGGTGAATATGTTGGCGGCTTCGTAAGCTATAACGCTTCAACAGGCGTAATATTAGACTGTCATGCCACATTAACAGGCAATGTTAATCCCGGAAGTGGCGATGCTTCATATTCCGGAGGCTTTGTCGGCTACAATGAGGGCACAATCACTTGGAGCTCTGTTTCCGCAACTGCAACGAACTCAGCTGTATATGGCAGATACTATGTTGGCGGCTTTGTAGGCTACTCATCAGGCACAATAGAGTACAGTTCTTCAGAATGGTATATGTTAAGAAACACAAACAGCTTATACGGTGATTACTTCGCAGGCTTCTGCGGTTACTCTGTCGGCGCTACTTTCAGAAATTGCTTCATTCGCGTAACACAGCAAATGCAGCCTCGAGGTGTTTATGCCGGGTTTACAGTATTAGCGTCAGGTAACACCACTATAGAAAACTGCTATGCTTACCTGAAATCAGTATCAGGAGGAAGCGGCAACTTAGATATTACGGTAGTAGACGGCACTGCAACAGTATCAAACTGCTACTTAGTAACAACAGCAACCGGCACACAGCACGCAACCTATGGCTTTACGAAGGTTGCAACTGAGGCTGATTTGAAAGATTCAGCAAGCGCAAACGCTGCCTGGGTAAACGCTGGCTGCTGGGATTTCTCAGGTCTTTATGTAAAGCTCGTTTCGTGGGAAGAGTTTAGCGCATAAGCAAAATATCTTTTCCTACCTCCTATCTAAGCGGGCGCAATGCCCGCTTATTTTTTCAATAATAATCAAACATTGGGTATTTGCTGTTATTATTATTCTATAAACGGAACACTGAACATGACAGGCAACAGCAATTATGTGCAGTTAGGTATAGGCGATATGGAGAATCCTCTATTCGACAGCAATACATATTACAGGTCAGCAATTACTACACGCGAAAAATTTTCATGAATACTCGTGGCAAATAGGCGATGCGAACATGGATTGCAATGTCAACACCGGCTACGCTGTAAATATCCTCAAAAGAATGTAGGGCAAATCACTCTTGACCCTGTGCAAGCAAAAATGCAAATACGAATCACGACGGTAAGGTAGATACTGGCACGCTGTTGCGGTATTGCGTTATGTTGTTTTCACCTATTTTTATATTGCAAAAAACTACAAATAGTGTATAATAGAATAGTCTGATTTTAAGCGGCCTTTTTGCTTAGTTTATTATTGTTTTTGAAAGGGGATAAGTTATGGAAAAAAATCCTTATGATACAAACAGTACCACTCGCTATTATGTGCACGACGGTGCTTTTGACGACGGCGGCAAGAAAAAGCGCAGCAGCGATGCTGGTTGCGTTTTCATGGTGTTCTTCAGCTTTGTTTTTTTAGCACTTGTTATAGGAATTTTAGCGCAGTTATTTATGCCTTCTGAGCATGCGCCCTTCCAAACACCTGCTGCAACTATATTTCCAAATCAAACGCAGGGCAGCATTGTTCCAACTCCTAATCCAACTACGCGTCCTGCTCCTAATTATGATGGCAAGCTGCCTGTTATTTCAGACGCAGGCAATCCGTTCCCTGATATAATTGACGGGGTTAAGGACGGTGTTGTAAGCATATGTAATTACGCAGTCTCAGGCGGAGTATTCGGCAGGAACTCCAAGACATTACAAGGTTCCGGAACTGGATTCTTAATCTCAACCGAGGGCTATATTCTTACCAACGCGCATGTTATTGAAAATGCCGGAATGGTTACAATAATGCTTAGCAATAACGAAGAAATCGAAACCGAGGTCATAGGCTACGATTTATCCACGGATATTGCTGTTTTGAAGATAGATAATTCTAAACTAAAGCTTCCTGCGCTTCCGATTGGCAATTCCGACAGCGTACGAGTAGGTGAGTTCGTAATAGCTATTGGCGACCCGTCCGGGCGTGAGCTTGCAGGCTCCATTACATTCGGAATTGTCAGCGCAAAGCAAAGGTCTGTTAATATCAACGGTAAAATCAATAAGTACATTCAAACTGACGCTGCTATGAATCCCGGCAACAGCGGCGGCCCGCTAATCAACGCGAAGGGCGAAGTAATAGGCGTAAACTCTGCAAAAACCTTAACAGCAAGCTATGACGAGTTCGGCAATGCCATAAACGCAGAGGGCTTAGGCTTTGCTTTGCCGATCAACGAGGCTATACGAATTGCAGAACAGCTCATAACATCCGGCTACATACAAAGACCCGGTATTGGCGTTTCAGTTGTTATGTTAGATGAAGATGAGCTTTCTCAAATGGGGCTGCAAAACGGCATTAAGGTTCATAGCGTTGTTGAAGATGGTCCAGCTGCAAAGGCAGGTTTGAAGGCTGGCGATATTTTAGTAGTTTGCGAAGGTAAAAATGTTGTTTCTATCGACCAGTTTGGCGAAATAATCAGAAGCTATAAAGTAGGCGACACAATAACAATTCGCTATTGGCGCAATCATGAATTCTATGACGCGCGAGTTCAAATAGGTGATTTGAACTTAATGGGTTGAGGTGCAAAAGTGAAGATTACTGTAATTGGCTGCGGCAGATGGGGTTCTTTCGTAGCGTGGTACTTAAACAGCATAGGGCATGATGTTACACTGTATGGGCGTGAGACATCAGAGAAATTCAATAGAATTTTGAGTTCGCGCAGCAACGGTATGCTTGATTTTGACAAAAACATGAGGCTTACCTCAGATTTTGCCGCAGCTTGCGAATCGCCCGTAATCGTTATTTCTGTCAATTCGCAGAATCTCCGCGAACTTATACGCTCAATAGCCGATATGAAGGTCGGTCCGAAGGTGTTTGTGCTCTGCATGAAGGGCATAGAAGCTGACACAAAAATGCGACTAAGCCAAATAGTCGAAGAAGAATACATCAAGAATGAACCCGACAGCCGCGTCGCTGTATGGTTAGGGCCGGGTCATGTGCAGGATTTATCGCAAGGCATACCAAGCTGCATGGTTATAGACTCTGACGATGATTTCGTTAAGAAAACGCTTGTTGACGAGTTCTCAAGCAAGCTTATTCGCTTCTATTACGGTGGCGACTTAGTAGGCAATGAAATCGGTGCTGCTACAAAGAATGTAATAGGCATAGCAGCTGGTATGTTAGACGCAATAAACATGTCTGCGCTAAAAGGTGCGTTAACTACACGCGGCGCATACGAGGTATCGAGGCTTATACACGCTTTGGGCGGCAATCCAATTTCTGCATATGGGCTTTGCCACTTTGGCGATTATGCCGCCACTGTGTTTTCAAAGCACAGTCAGAACAGGCGTTTTGGCGAAGCTTTCGTTCGCGGCGAAAAATACGATAAGCTCGCTGAAGGGTATTTCACCGTTAAGCCTGTTGTTGAGCTTGCATATGAATTAGATGTTCAAATGCCTATTTGCCAAGCAGTCTATGATGTTCTATATAATGACATGCTTGTAACAAATGCAATAGAGTCGTTATTTGCAAGAGATATTAAATCCGAAATTTACACCTGAATATTTGGGGCATTTTTGTGAACTTATTGCCCCAAAATATATATGAATTTTACATTTTCGGTTTCCAAATTTCTTCAACTTTTTTAATTTCGTACTATTTTCGTAAGCAATTAGATAGAACGCATTGCCAATGTTTTCGCTGCATTCAAAATATTTGCTTCTGCGTTGAATAGCGATATGCAAATAATGTTGTTTAATGTGATATTATCAGAGTATATATGCTGAAAATGTATAAGCTAATTACAACCACAATTTATATTCATAACACAATTGTTTACTTTTCAAATTCAAAAGTGACTTGATTACATTCATAGAACCTTTATAATATATAAGTGGGAGTTATTAGATACTTCTTCAAAACTTTTCATTATTAAAAAGAAAGGAACAGAAAGGCGATGAAAAAACACCTCCTCACTTCAAGTAGAAAGCTTGTTGCCTTAGCTTGCTGCTTACTGATGATTATCTCGGTATTTGCACCGGGCTTTACGAACATTCAGCAAAAAACGCCAATGACATTGAAAGATCGAATTTTGCAGAGGGCTAAGACTGCCAACTTACAGCCTGCATCGAAGCTTTCAAAAGAGGTAACCGCGGGGCCTCTCCGCAAAGCCAACGCCGCTATAGAAGATGTCGTAATGAGCAACGGCACCAAGGAATTGCTGCCATATTGGCTTGGCGATGTCAACCTTGATGGCATGGTCAACACTGGCGATGCTACTTTGATTCTCAGATATCATGTAGGCTTGGTTAAGCTAAGCCGTGCTCAGTTGTTGCTTCTTGACGCGAACAACGACGGCAAAACCAACTCGGGCGACGCTGTTAGAGTGCTCTTAATAGTTGTTGACAAGGCTCAACCCATACAAGTTCAGTTGGACTTGGATGAACTGCAAGATTACACGGTTCAGTATGACGACGGTATAGCAGAGGCTGATATACCTGTTCCTAAGACAGATTATGTGCCTGCTAATCAGTCATACACAATCCCGCAATTCACAATGACTTATCAAGATTACAGGTTCTTGGGTTGGGAATCAAGCCTCGATAATACTATTTATCATGCCGGCGATTCATTCATAGTTACCAACAACGTAACTTTGACGGCAAAATGGTCAACAGCTTCTGGCACATATTCTATCACTTACTCGGCCGGCACTGACCAACAGGTAAACGGAATGCCCGAAAATGTACTCGAAATCCCGGCTGGTCAAGAGTATATAATTCCTTCAACCGTGCCCACAAGGCCTGACGGTTATTCATTCCAAGGCTGGAAGTCCAACATCAACTCTATTACATTCCAACCCGGAAGCTCATTTGTAATGCCTGAGTTTGATGTCATATTGACTGCAAAATGGAGCGATTCACCTGCTCATAGGTGCGATGTTACCATTAAGCTGTTCGATGATTTGAATGAGGAAAATGTAGGCGAAATAAAGGTAACTCTTTATCAGACTACTACCTTCCATATGGGCAATATCCAACTGCCCGAAGGCTATAAGCTAAGCGACGAAATGCAGTCGATCACTGTAAATGTGTTCCAAGGCGGTCCTACATCGGTAACCATTACATTCAATGTATTTGAATGTATAACAATCGAAGGCGTTGATTTCCGCGCTATATCCACAGCTATGGGCGTTAACAATGTCCGCAAGGGCTTGGATAAGAACTACATACTGAAGAACGATATTACGCTTCCCAGCAACAACTTCATACCGATTGGTTGGAAGCAAGGTAACGATTTCGATTCGTTCACAGGTATTTTCGATGGTAACGGCTTCATAATTGAGAACCTGCTCTGCGACTATTGGGATTCGGGTTCCTCCGTATCGAATGTAGGTCTTTTCTCATCGAACGACGGTATCATCAGAAACCTTGGCGTCATGACCAACTTAGGAACAACCGGCTCCTCTTGGGGCGTATATGGCTTCCGCAATGTTGGCGCAGTCTGCGGTAGAAATGAAGATAACGGCGTCCTAATGAATTGTCAGGCATTGGGCTATGTCGGCTCAAGCGAAACTTTTGATAATGGCGAGCAAGCAGGCGGCGCAGCCGGTGGTATAGTAGGCAGCAGCAGCGGCTTAGTATCATGCTGCGGCTTCTATGGCTACATTGAAGGCTCGTTCTGGTTAGGCGGTCTTTGCGGCAAGAACTTCAATAAGATTGAATACTGCTGGGCTGCACCCGGCATCAACTCAGCTTATGACGCGGAAACCGTTTATTACTACTCATTCCGCTACATTGGCGGTTTGGTAGGCGGCTCACAGGGCAGCATCAATGATTGCTACATAATACTGATTGACTATATTGTCGGCGATATGGCTGTAGGCGGCTTCCTGGGCTGGGTAAGCGGTGGTTCAATACACAATGGCTACATCTATAACGCTGCGGGCGGAATACTTTATGTTTCCGGACCTGCCGGTATATTAGCCGGATATGTTGCTGGCGAAGAACCCGCATATTCAGGCTTGTATATGTACGAGCAGCATTCTCCCGATAATGAAATGCCTGAGGAGTTCAGCCCTGATGTATGGGACTTCGGTTCAACTGAGGAATTCAATGAGTTCCCGTACTTGCCGGATTTGATTAAGAATCGTCGCTTCTTCTAAGAAGTATCTAAAAAGCTTACGACCCTGCAAACGCAGGGTCGTTTTTTTCGGAGGCAAAACAATTATGATTTATCCTTGCTCTTTGTGTAGCTATGACAGCTTTCTTTATAAGCACAGCCGCTGCAGCCAGCACAGCCGCCGCTTTTGGCGTTTTTAATATAACGCCTTAAAGAAAAATATAAAACAGCTATCACACCTGCTCCGATTATCAGGGTTGCTGCATTATTTTTTAGCCATTCTAACATATTTACCCCTCCAATCTATTTAGATTATACATCTAATTTTTTTACTTATGCAATGTAATAAAGTAACACAATGACTCATACAATCTCATAGGAAAGGAGGACAGGCAATTGCTAAACACAAGTCCGCTAATTAAAGATAATGGCTTAGCGTTTTACTTTCCTAATAGATTGAAGCAGGCTATTTCATTTGCTTGCTCAAATCCAAGAATTGAAGAAATACGCATTCGCGCAAATGCTCCTATACAGGTGATAACATCAGCAGGCGAATACATACTTAGAGGCGAAAGCGCAATGCAATATATAATCACGCCAGAGGACTGCATGAACATTTACATGGCGTTATGTGAGCAATCGCTTTACGCCTGCGAAGAAGATACGCGACAGGGCTTCTTGACAATTCCGGGTGGCTATCGAGTAGGTATATGCGGCAAAGTGTTATTAGAAAATGGCACAATAAAGAGGTTCACTGCAGTAAATGCGCTAAATATTCGAATTTCAAAGCAATGCATTGGCTGTGCGGATACTGTTATGCCTAATATTTATACGCAGCATGGGGTTAAATCAATTCTGATAATTTCCGCACCAGCTATAGGTAAAACCACATTGCTGCGCGATATAGCAAGGCAATTATCGCAGATATCACAGAATCCACCAATAAAGGTATGCATAGTCGATGAACGCTCTGAAATTGCGGGCTGCTATAACGGAATACCGCAAAATACAATGGGTATGCGCTGTGATTGCTTAGACAACTGCCCGAAAGCCATAGGAATCACTATGGCGATACGCTCATTATCTCCGTCAGTGCTAATAACAGACGAAATCGGTAAGCCCGAGGACGCAAAGGCCATACTTGACGCAAGAACCTGCGGCATTTCGGTAATAGCCTCAGCGCATGCAGGCAGTATATCCGACGCAGTAAAGCGACCTGTCATCAGCGAGCTAATCCGACAAAGAGTTTTCGACGGTATTGTGCATATAAGCATACACAAGAGTGTAAGGAAGTATAGTTACTTCGATATAAGCGAGGTGCAGTTATGAAATGGCTTGCCGCAATAGTAGCATTTTCGCTGTGTACGCTTATTGGCTATATAAGGTCTAGTAAAATAGGTGCAAGGAGTGAAGTGCTGTCTCTAATTCTGCACGATTTACGCCAAATAACAGCGCAGTTGGAATACACATCCCTACCAATAGGTGAATTGCTTAAGAAAATTGACTTGTCATTGCCCGAGTTATGGGAAAAGCTCTCTGATAGGCTTTCACAGGGCAAGAGTTTGGTTGAAGCTTGGCAAGAGGTATTAGAAGAAAGAAGCGAAACACCTATATCGGCACTAGAAAATGATGAAATTGCGGTGTTGAATAATTTCTTTTCTACATTCGGTACAAGCGATAAGGAAACGCAAAAGCAAAACATAAAGAATGCGTGCAAGCAATTAGAAAGCATACTCAATGAGGTAGATAAAGAATCAAAGAGCAAGCAAAAAGCGTTTTTCACCGTGGGAGTGCTAACTGGACTTGCGCTTGCAATACTCATGCTATAACGAGTGAAAGGGGAATATTGAGTGGAAATAGGGCTAATTTTCAAAATTGCTGCTATAGGAGTTTTGGTTGCTGTAATAACAATGCTATTAAAGCAATCCGGGCGCGATGATATGGCTATGATTGCAGCATTGGCAGGGCTGATCATCGCAATCACACTGATAATAAATGTAATCGCGGATTTATTTGATAGTCTAAGAAGGGTGTTCAATCTATTCTGATGGGAATTATTAAAATCGCTTTGTTGGGAATAGTAGCGGCGGTTATTGCCTTAACAGTAAAGAGCTTTAAGCCCGAAATGGGTATGTTCGTATCGATTGCAGCAGGCATTATATTCATGCTGTATATAGTCGCTGAGCTCAGCGGCCTGATAGAAACCATTAACAAGGCAATAGCAAACTACGGACTTAACCCTGATTATGTAGGAGTGATAATCAAGGCGTTGGGCATAGCATATACAACACAATTTGCCGCAGATATTTGCAAGGATTCGGGCGAAACGGCATTAGGTACACGCATAGAGCTGTTCGGCCGCATTATGATTATCGCAAGTGCCTTGCCGCTTATATTTTCAATATTAGATATGGTACTAAACATGTTTGAGTTAGCATTGGTGGTTTAGATGAAAAAAGTTATTGCAATTGCATTTGTTTTATTGTTGCTCATACCGGCAAGTGCTTTTGCTGTTTCAGAATCGCCCAAGCCCTTAGACGACGATATATTAGAAGAATTGCACCACGAGTTCGGCAAGTATGATTTTTCAAGCTGGGAAGCACATGTTAACAACAATTTATTCAGCAATTTTAGCGTAAAGGATATGATAGACAGCTTTTTGAGCGGCAATCCTGACTTAGCCGCCGACAATATGCTTGATAAGCTATCTGGAATATTAAAAATCACAATGAAGCAGAGTGCGGGCTTTATGTTTGCAATGTTGGCTATATCGCTTGTAACAGGGCTGTGTAATGCCATGATACCCGATGAGAAGAGCTCTCTGCGCGAGGTTGCCGGCTTCATACTAAGTGCAATGAGTTTAGGGTTGGTAATTGCTATATTCTCGTCAGCAGTTAACATCGCGGCTAAGAACATTCAAGCCGTATCAGCATTCGCAGAAGCAGCTATGCCCGTAACATCAGTGTTGCTTATTGCATCAGGCGCTAATATGACCTCTGGCGTAGTATCTCCCTTAATGACTATATTGAGCACAACAGTTGTAGGCATCATAAAGACTGTGATATTTCCTTTAATACTTATTGGGTGTGTACTGTCTGTTGTATCGTCTATTTCGCCTAAATCTCAGCTGAAACAGCTGCTTTCACTTGTAAAAAACCTTACTAAGTGGTCGATAGGCATATTAGCCACCATTTATACAGGCTTAATCGTTCTAAAAGGACTTGCAGCGGCTAATTATGACGGGTTGAGTATCAAGACAACTAAGTATTTAATAGACAAGACTGTGCCTGTCGCCGGGGGATTCTTTTCAGGAACTATCGACACAACGCTTGTTTGCGCACAAATGGTCAAAAGCGCTGCGGGCTTAGCGGCAATAGTCGCAGTGATAATCATAATTTCAAAAACACTTCTGTCAATATTCTGCACGAATATGACATTCAGATTGACTGCGGCAATGTGCGAGCCTATATCCGATGAGCGTATTCCTAAGCTGCTCACGGGTGTTGCGGATATGATGTCTTTCCTGTTTGCTGCTGTAATGGTGTGCGGATTGATGTTCATAATCCTGTTTGGAATAGTAGTTACTTGCGTATAGGGGGGTGCTGTATGAATGAAATCGTGAACATTGTACGCGTTGCAGTAATTATGGGTGTAATATGTATGATTTTTGAGTCTGTGTTGCCTGAGGGAAGCCAGAAAAACTCTCTTAAAACAATTATAGGAATAGTTTTTCTTATATCAATAGCCGAGCAAATTGTTAAAGCGCTCACTTAAAGGAGGTAGATATGGATAAGAAATCAAAGCAAGGCATGCTTGCGGCTTTTACTGAAAAGCTTAAGAAAAACAAGAAGCTTGAACTCACCGTATATGTTGTATTAGGGGCATTTGTGCTGCTGATTTACCTCAGCTCATTAAACACTCCTGCGAAAAACAGCGATTACCTAAGCCAGACAGCGCAGGTAACAATGCAGAGCACACAGGATTCTGTAAAAGAAATAGAAGAAAGACTTGAGAAAACGCTCATGCAGATACGCGGTGCGGGTAATGTAACCGTAATGATAACCTACGAAACGAGCAAGGAGATAGTGCCTGCGCTAAGCGTTACGAGCCAAAGCAGCTCACAGGTGGGCGATTCAAGTACGAATCACAGCCAAAACGATACCAAATCGCCGGCAACTGTTTCTCAGGGCGGTGATGAAGCGCCTATAGTTCTAACAGAGATTCAGCCGAAAGTCCGGGGTGTAATAGTGATAGCAGAGGGTGCAGCGGACTTAACTGTAAGGATGAATCTAATGCACGCCGTACAAACTGTTTTGGGCGTTGATGCAGCAAATATTGAGGTATTCGAAATGGGTGTTTCGAATATAAATGACTAATAGAAAATAAGGAGGGTAAGATCATGAAAAAAATCAATATGAGATGGCTCAGCAAAAGCACGGGGATAATTGTAATTACGGCAATTCTGTTCATCTGCGCTGTATATCTGAATATTCAGGGCAGTAAAAAAGCATCAGAGGTTGCAAATAACAATAATCCTTCATACAATGAAAGTAACGATACAGCAACCACAGTAAACGCAGGCAATTACTTTACTGCTTTCAGGCAGAACAGAGAAAACTCACGCGCGAAGCAGATTGAGCAGTTAGACGCTATAATTGCTCACAGCAACACCGATGAAGAAACGCTGAAAGAGGCGCAGGAGCTGAAGCTCGCTTTGATTTCAAGCATGGAATTAGAGTTTACGCTTGAAAGCATGATAAAGGCGAAGGGCTTTAACGATTGCGCAGTTACATTCCACAAGGGTTCTGTGAATGTTGTAGTAAATGCGCAGCAGCTTACAAAGGAGGAGGTAGCGCGCATACTTGAAATAGTAGTGCGGGAAACAGGCGAAGACCCTATAAACATTAAGGTAAGCACTGCTACATCTCAAAAATGAGGTAGCAAGGCTTCAAAAAGCATCAAAACTGAAAAAAAGTGCATTTGGGGTTTTCAAACTTAGAAACATTTGATATAATTTCTTGTAGGATTTGACATCACCGAATGCACTTTATGCTGATATATTGACGGTAGTCAAATAATAATTGTTTGGAGGTTCCAAAATGGCAGATATTTTGGAAGGCAAAGGGGTTGGAGCGACAATGGCAAACGATGGCAGCATAATTTTTTCACCTGATGTTGTTGCGACTATTGCTGGTGTAGCAGCAACTTCCGTCGAAGGCGTCGCTGGAATGAGCGGCGGCATTGTTGACGGTATTGTTGATATTCTCGGCATGAAGAATTTCAAAAAGGGCGTTAAAGTTGAGCTTGGCACTGAAGAAACGATTATAAACGCTAATATAGTTATTAAGTATGGCTATAAACTGAACGAGGTTTGCTTAGAGGTTCAGAAAAAGATTAAGAACGCAGTTGAAACTATGACGGGCTTGCGTGTTGTGTCGGTCGATGTTTCTGTATTAGGAATCAGCTTTGATGACGATACTAAGAAGAAGCAGGCTCAGCCCGAGTCATCAAAGCTAAAGTGAGGAGTGCGTATGAAGGTAATAGATAGGATACTGCTTGCGATATTGCTGTTTGCACTTATTTGCGCAAGCATTATGACAATCATATTGGAATTCGACATATTGCAGTTTGAGCCTTTAAGTCGTGTTTTTGGAATGGACAAGCATATGCACAAGCTGCTTGCTTCATTGATTTTAGGTGCGTCTGCGCTAATACTATTATTTGTTTGCGTTAGGTTGTTCTTCGCAGTATTATCCCCTCAGAAAAAAGCAGAGAATGATATAAAGCGTACACAAATAGCTGCAAATGATTTAGGCATAGCTTATATTACGATAGATGCACTAAAGAACATAGCTCATAGGATATGCTCACTACATAAGTTCGTTTGTGATTGCTCCGCTTCCGTAACTGTTGTTAATGACGGTATAGTGGTATCAATCAAAGTAACGCCTTATGCTGATACAAAGCTTCCCGAAAGCATTGCTCAATTGCAGACAAGCATTAAGCACGGCTTAGAAGAACAGGCGGGAATAAATGTTGTTGAGGTTCCGATACTCATACTCCCGCCGGCAGTCAAAAAAGGTACTACAACATTAAAATAAATTATACGAGGTGAAAAATGGAAGGATTAGTTGAATTCTTTAAGAAGTTCAAATGGAGAATAATACTTATTGCTGCGGGCATTGTGTTTTCAATATTAGTGTTTACAATTAACTTTTGGCGTACACTGCTATTGGTTGTTGTAATATTTGTTTGCTACTTCATTGGTGCAAACATAGATAAAAAGGGCAGTATTAAACGGATGTTTGATTACGACACAAGAGACTAATAGGTGTAGCATATGAGCAGAAAGACCGCACGAGAGGTCGCAATGAAAATTAGCTTCGCTCGTCTTTTAGGCGGCGACGCTGCTTATAAGGATGTATTAGAAAAATCAGAATTGAGTAAAACGCCAACAGAAGATGATATTGCGTTCGCGGACAATATCGTTTCCGGCATTGAGGCGCATTGTCAGGAATTAGACGCGCTTATAAATGATTATGCTAAGAATTGGACTGCTGAGCGTTTGCCGAAAGTCGATTTGGTAATATTGCGTATCGCTTTTTATGAGCTATTATATAGCGACAACCCTTCGGGAGTTGTAATAAACGAAGCGGTAGCATTAGCAAAGCGCTATTGCGACGATAAGTCCTATCAGTATATAAACGGAATATTAGGCTCTTATGTTAGGAAAGAGGGCAAGGTGTAAGTATTTGAATTGGACAACATAGTTATATCTGTATCACAATTAAATGAGTATGTAGAGGCTGTTATATCTCAAGACCCTTTGCTTTCCGACATATATGTTGAGGGCGAAATAAGCGGATTCAAACGCTATGGTTCAGGACATTGCTATTTTTCTTTGAAAGACGCCGACGCTGTTGTGCGTTGCGTATACTTCAAGCATTACAATCAATACCTACGATTTCAACCTAAGGACGGAATGCGCGTAATTGTGCGCGGCTCCGCCTCTTTTTATGCTAAAGACGGCAACTTCCAAATAACAGTTATATCTATGAAGGAAGTAGGTGAGGGCGAGCTATATAGGCGTTTTATTGAGCTAAAAGCTAAATTAGAAAGCGAAGGCATGTTTGACGAACAGTATAAAAAGCCTATACCGTTTTTGCCGCGCTGCGTAGGCGTAGCGACTTCAAACACCGGCGCTGTTTTTCATGATATTGTAAAGGTGATTTCGCGCAGGTTTCCGAAAATGAATATCCTTTTGTGCCATTGCTCCGTTCAGGGCGTTGACGCCCCGCGTGAAATAATCTCTGCAATTCATCACTTAGACAGTATAGACTTTGTAGATGTGATAATTGTAGGTCGAGGCGGCGGAAGCTATGAGGACTTAATAGCTTTTAACGACGAAGGAGTAGCAAGGGCAATTTTTGAATGTGAAACACCTATTATTTCCGCTGTCGGTCATGAAACCGACTACACTATCGCCGATTTCGTTGCCGATATGCGCGCGCCTACACCTTCCGCAGCCGCTGAGCTTGCCGTTCCTGTTCTGAGTGAGCTACTGTCAGATTTGAACGACGAAAGAAACTCATTATACGAGTATTCGATTTCATTTATAAGTGATTTGCGCAGCGAAATTGAGAGCTTAGCACAATCAAGCTCTTTTGCAGTTGCCCACAGCAAGTTAGATCTATTAAAAGCTGAAGTCGCTGAGATTGAATCTAAGCTTTTTTCTGCCGCTGAAAAGCAGCTGTTAGAGTATAAGTACGACTATAAATCAATATTAAAGGAATTATCCTCATTATCGCCTAAGGCTGTTTTGAAGCGCGGCTATGCCATTGTTAAGAACAATAGGGGCAAAATAGTATCAAGCGCGGCTGAATTAAACCAAGCACTTGACATTTCAAATTCTGCGACTATTGAGTTTCACGACGATTCTGTAAAGGTACAAAGAGTAGAATAACTCATCTCCTTGTAATGCAATGTAATGCAATCGGTCAATCGACTGATTTTTTGTCGCAAAATTTCTAAGGATTTCGTTTATTGTCGAATTCGGAATGATAAGTATATCTATGTATTTAATGGCAATAATAGACAACATCACAACAAGGAGGTAATTATTGAATGAATATGAATTTGCAAACACAAACACATTCCGGTTGGAGCGAAGCCGAAGAAAAGCTGTTATTCGATGAGGTTAAGGCGGTAAGACAAACTGGAAAGCCGTTAAAATCAGCATTTGAAAGAGTAGCTGAGCTAACCGGCAGACAACCCAACAGCATACGCAACTATTATTATGTACGCATAAAGAGCTTAGATGAATCAGACGAACTTTTTATGGGGGCAACCGCATTTGTGCCTTTCACAGAATCAGAGGTTAGAGAGCTGCTGAAAACTATACTTGTAAATCAGGCAAAGGGTATGTCGGTTAGAGCCTGCACAATGATGATGGGAAAGAACGACACTTCAAAAATGCTTAGGTATCAAAACAAGTATAGGGCAGTTATTAAGAATAACCCCGAATTAGTAAAAAGTGTTCTTGAGGAATTGAAGGCAGAAGGTATTGAAGCACATAATCCCTACGCTCTAATGAAAAAAACGCGACAGAGAGCAAGCAATGTAGAGCTTCTTGACGCGGTGTCTTCCGCTGTTGCCGGGCTGTCAAATGTTGAGGGCTTAGATGTGCATGCGTTTTTTGAAGCGTTGGGCGCATTGGCTAACAGTGCAAGTCGCGGCGCAGTAGCATTGCAGCGTATAGCCGAAACAGAGAAAAATTCAGACAGCGATATGGCTCAGATCTATGACGAACTGCGTGAGCTGCGCGAAACTGTAGCTGTTCGTGAAGCGGAGCTTTCTACGCAGAAAGAAAGATTCGCGCTGCTGTTAACGCTATACAGGAAACTCTTAAATGTAAATCGCAGTTTTTTGGAGAAAACAAGCGTTTTGAAGGTTAAGGTATTAGGCTCATATGTCAAGGAGTTAGCAAAAAGCATATCCGATTGCGATAAAGCATTGAACGAGCATGTTATATAATCGTTTTTCCTTCGAGCCGCAGGCATATGCTTGCGGCTTTTAGTTTGATTCGGTATTAAATATGTGATATTATACCTTTGCATTGAGTAACGGAGGAGAAAAGATGAGTCAAATGCTATTAGATAGTATTCGCAGTCCACAAGATGTAAAAAAGCTATATAACACTAATCCGAAAAAACTCGTTGCTCTTTCGAAGGAAATCCGCGAAGTATTGGTTCAAACAGTTTCTAAGAATGGCGGACATCTTTCGCCCAACTTAGGCGTTGTTGAGCTTACTTTAGCTATACATATCGCATTCGATATTCCGAAGGACTCTATTGTATTCGATGTTGGTCATCAATCCTATGTTCACAAGCTGCTTACAGGCAGAGCGGACAGTATAGGCACTTTGCGCACGCTTGGCGGTCTATCGGGCTTTCCCAAACGCAGTGAAAGCGAATATGATTTCTTCAACACAGGGCACTCAAGCACATCTGTTTCAGCGGCTTTAGGTATAGCACGCGCAAAAAAGCTTAATAGTGACGAATCATATTCAATAGCATTGGTTGGCGACGGCGCGTGCTCCGGCGGCATGATATTCGAAGCTATAAACGATGCCGGGCATTCGGAGCTACCGCTTATAATCATACTAAATGACAACTCAATGTCTATATCGAACACTGTCGGCGCTATTAGAACACACCTTACGAAGATTCGCGCAAGCCGGCCGTATATTTCTTTCAAGCGTTCTACGCGCAATATTTTGTCAAAAACTAAATTTGGCAAGTACTGTGCAGTTAGGCTTGAAAACTTAAAAAATAAGCTTAAATACTTCCTTTTGCCTAACGTATATTTTGAATCATTGGGCTTGTCGTATATAGGGCCTGTTGACGGTCATGATATACCTGACTTGCTCAACGCATTCAATATAGCTAAGAAGCTGAAACGCCCAGTTGTTGTTCATGTTGTAACGCAAAAGGGCAGGGGATACAAGCCCGCAGAGGATAACCCCGAAATGTTTCATGGCATTGGCGCCTTTGACGCTGATAACCCATATTGTGCAAATAAGCTGTCTAACTCGCAGGTGTTTGGCGATGCTCTATTAGAGCTTGCAAAGAGTGATGATAAAATAATCGCAATAACAGCAGCTATGCCGTTGAGCACAGGACTTACTCCATTTGAACACGCTTTCCCCGAGCGTTTCTTCGATGTGGGAATCGCCGAACAGCACGCTATCACGATGGCGGCAGGCGCAAGCGTTGGCGGCTTGAAGCCCGTTGCCGTAATATACTCAACATTTTTGCAAAGAGCATATGACCAATTACTGCACGATGTCTGCTTGCAGAACCTACCTGTCGTAATTGGTGTTGACAGAGCCGGTTTAGTAGGCGAGGACGGCGAAACTCATCAGGGCGTTTACGATATTAGCTACTTGCTCGCTATGCCCAATATGTGTCTTTTTTCACCTGCAAGCATTTCAGAGTTAAAGGAAATGTTAAAGCTGGCTTTGAACATAAATAAACCTGTTGCGATACGCTATAATCGCGGCTTGCTGCCTGATTTTGAGCTGAAAACCCCCGTAGAGCTTGGCGTGTGGGAGGAAATCAAGCCCATACAAGAGGTAAACATAATCGCAAGCGGCAGATTAGTTGAAACCGCATTAAAAGCTTCATCTGAATTGAATGTAGGTGTAATAAATGCAAGATTCCTATGCCCTATGGACTATGAAATGCTAAAACGCTTAAAGCAAGAATCAAAAGCGATTATTACGCTTGAGGACGGTTTGGCAGAGGGCGGATTCGGCTCGCGCGTTGCGAAATTCATGTGTAGGGATATAAGCGTTTACAACTTAGGCGTTCCGAACAGAATCATACCCCATGCCAAAGTAGAGCAGCAGGACGCATTATGCGGGATTGATACAGCTTCTGTTCGCAGAAAAATACTAAATGTATTAGGTGAATAAATGTCGCAGATACGCGCTGATATAAAACTGTTTAATGACGGCTTGGCAAAATCGCGTGAAAAGGCGCGCTCCTTAATAATGGCGGGCGCAGTATATTGCAACGGCAGGCGCATAGATAAGGCGGGCGAACTGGTTTCTGCCGATGCGGTGCTTAAAATCAAGCAAGACCCCGTTCCCTATGTCAGCCGCGGCGGATTAAAGCTGAAAAAGGCATTAGATTGCTTACCCGTAAGTGTTGAAAACAAGGTGTGCGCTGATATTGGCGCGTCATCAGGCGGATTTACCGATTGTATGCTTCAACATAACGCAAAAAAGGTATATGCAATAGATGTTGGCTATGGTCAGCTTGATTGGAAGCTGCGTAATGACCATAGAGTAGTCGTTATGGAGCGCACCAACGCAAGATATATGGAGGAAGCTTGGTTCTCTGAAAGCATAGAATTTGCTTCTATTGATGTTTCTTTCATTTCTATAAAGCTGATACTCAAGCCGCTATACAACATTATAAAAGAAGGCGGCGAGGTTGTTGCGTTAATAAAGCCGCAGTTCGAGGCAGGGCGTGAAAAGGTTGGCAAAAACGGTGTTGTGAGAGAAGCCGCAACACATATTGAGGTATTATCCGAAGCGATTTGCTTTGCTCAGCAATTAGGCTTTGAAATTATTGGCATTGACTATTCGCCCATAACAGGTCCAAAGGGTAATATCGAGTTTTTGCTTGCATTGAGAAAAGCTAACGAGCAAACAGCAACAGATTATTCATCTGAAATCAATAATATTGTCGAAAAAGCGCATATGAGCTTAGATTGAAATGTACAGCCGATTCTGTGTAATCATATCACGCTCAAAGAGTAAATTATGGAATTTAATTCGAAAAAGGTATTGACAATTTAACTTAATAGGTGTATTCTTGCATTAGTGTTAGCACTCTATTGTGTTGAGTGCTAATAATATGAAAGGAGAAGGGCTATGAGTTTGGATTTGCGCAAGCTTAAGATATTAGAAGCAATCATTAACGATTATATAATGACTGCTGTGCCTGTAGGCTCTCGGACCGTATCCAAGCGCTCAGGGCTTAACCTTTCATCTGCCACAATCCGCAACGAAATGTTCGACCTGAAAGAGCTGGGGTTGTTAGAACAGCCGCATACATCTTCGGGCAGTATGCCTTCCGAAAAGGCATATAGATTGTATGTGAACAGACTTATGCGGAAATCCAGCCTTACTCCCGAAGAAGCAGAGTACATATCACAGCATTTTTCAACAAAGATAGACGACGTTGAGGATGTAATAAAGCAAACGGCATTAGTGCTGTCGCAAATGACAAGCTATATGTCGATGGTTATATCGCCGCAGCTTTATGAAGCCGAGCTGCGCAGAATTCAGATAATACCTATTACTGATGAAAAGGCATTACTTGTGGTTGCTTCTGATGTTGGCCTTGTTAGGGACGCGGTAATTAGAATCCCCGCAAGTATCAGCGATTATGAGCTGAACCGGATTTCAGAAATGCTTACTAACTCATTAGCAGGTATGAAGCTGAATGAGATTTCTGACAGCTGTATGCCCGATGTATTCAAAGGTCTTGGCGAACGCCGCGAATACTTAGAGATAATAAAGCGGCTTGCTGACAGCCTTCGCAACGCGTCAAGGAATCCCAAGCAAGAGCTTGAAACCTATGGCGTTATGAACCTTTTAAGCTTTCCCGAATACTCGGATATTGAGGCTGCAAGAAACCTGTTAGAAGCCATTGAGCATACTGATGTTATTTACTCAATACTCGCAAATGCAAAAGAGTTTGAGTTCACTATAAAGATAGGCAGCGAAATTGAAGACCCGAAGCTATCGAATTGCAGCATAGTTACGGCAACATACAGCATTGACGGTAAGCCTTTGGGTTCAATGGGTGTGCTTGGCCCTACGCGCATGAATTATTCGCGTGTTTTGGCAATACTAACCCATATAGGTAAGTCCATAAGTGAAATACTAACACAAATGTACTTAGATGCAGATTGATTAAGGAGGTAAAAATGGCAAGCAAAAAGCGTTCGGCAAATGCTACTGTTGAAACCAAAACGCTAAGTTCGCAACCCGAGCTTGAGCAAGAAACTCTGCAAGAGGAAGTGGCACATACTGAGCAGGCGGAAATAGAAGCAGGACAAACAGCCGAATCGGCAGAAAACGACATAGCAGAAGCCGAACAAGCAGAGAGCATAGACTATCAAGCTGAAATAGACGAATTAACAAAAAAACTTGCAGAAACAGAAGCTATAAGAGATCAGGCAATAAGCATAGCGCAACGCTTGCAAGCTGATTTTGACAACTACAAGAAACGCAACGCAAAGGCAAGGATAGACGCGCTGCAGGAAGGCACCATAAATGTAATAGCTTCTATACTGCCTGTTATAGATAATTTCGACAGAGCATTCTGCTTTGTTGATGAAAACAGCGATGACCCATTCGTGCAAGGTATCAGAATGGTTTATACACAGCTAATGGAGATTTTAGCGAAGCATGGTTTAACTGAGATTGACGCAAGCGGCAGGTTCGACCCATGCTTCCACGAAGCAGTAGCGCAGGACGATTCATCTGAATTAGAGGCTGGCATGATTACAGAAGTCCTGCAAAAGGGCTATATGGTATGCGACCGTGTCATTCGCCATAGCATGGTGAAAGTAACGGTGTAATATAATCTATTTAAGTTTAGGAGGAAAAAGTTATGTCAAAAGTTATAGGTATCGATTTAGGAACAACAAACTCATGTGTCGCTGTGCTTGAAGGCGGCGAGCCTGTTGTAATACCGAATGCTGAGGGCGCACGCACTACCCCCTCTGTCGTTGCATTTTCAAAGGACGGGGAGCGCATGGTAGGTCAAATTGCAAAGCGTCAGGCGATTGCAAACCATGAGCGCACAATTGCTTCAATCAAGCGCGAAATGGGTAGTAACTATAAAGTTAAAATAGACGATAAGGAATATACACCGCAAGAGATTTCAGCAATGATACTTCAGAAGCTGAAGCAGGACGCTGAAAGCTACTTGGGAGAACCCGTTACTAAGGCTGTAATAACCGTTCCCGCATATTTCTCAGACAGTCAACGCCAAGCGACTAAGGACGCAGGCCGTATTGCAGGGCTTGAGGTTCTGCGCATAATCAATGAGCCTACCGCGGCGTCGCTTGCTTACGGTATAGACAAAGAAAAGAATCAGAAGATCATGGTTTACGACTTAGGCGGCGGCACATTTGATGTTTCGATATTAGAGATAGGCGACGGCGTTTTCGAGGTGCTTTCTACAAGCGGAAACAACAGATTGGGCGGCGATGACTTCGACAGACGCATTATGGACCATATGATTGCCGAGTTCAAGCGCACCGAGGGCATTGATTTAAGCAAGGACAAGAGCGCAATGCAAAGGTTGAAGGACGCTGCAGAAACAGCAAAGATTGAACTTTCCTCAACGTCACAAACAAGCATCAATCTGCCATATATTACAGTAGATGCTAACAACACGCCAAGACACTTGCAGCTTACGCTTACGCGCGCAAAGTTCAATGAGCTGACGCATGACTTGGTTGAAAAAACGCGCGAGTGTGTAACGCTTGCTATGAAGGACGCCAATGTAAAGGCAGCCGACATTGATAAAGTTATATTGGTAGGCGGCTCAACGCGTATTCCTGCGGTTCAGGAATTAGTTAAGACAATGACGGGCAAGGAGCCTTTCAAGGGAATTAACCCTGACGAATGTGTTGCTATAGGCGCAGCAATTCAGGGCGGTATCCTCTCCGGCGAGGTTCAAGACATAGTTCTGATGGATGTAACGCCCTTGTCATTGGGTATTGAAACATTGGGTGGCGTGTTCACAAAGCTGATTGAGAGGAACACGAGCATTCCGACACAGAAGTCGCAGATATTCACTACTGCGGCAGACGGTCAAACCAGCGTTGATGTTCATGTATTGCAGGGTGAGCGCGAGTTGGCACAGTACAACAAGACATTGGGCAGATTCCAGCTAACAGGCATACCGCCGGCACCGCGCGGAGTTCCTCAAATAGAGGTTAAGTTCGATATTGACGCAAACGGTATCGTACATGTTTCGGCTAAGGACTTAGCTACCGGCAACCAGCAGAATATTACGATTACCGCTTCTACAAACCTGACAGAAGAGGAGATTCAGCGTGCAGTTGACGACGCTAAGAAGTATGCTGAGGAAGATAAAAAGAAGAAGGAAGAGGTAGATGCTAAGAACCATGCCGAAAGCCTGATCTATACAACTGAAAAGAATATGAAGGACATGGGCGAGAAGATTTCGGCAGACGACCGTCAGCGCATTGAGACGGAGATCGCGAATGTTAGATCCGCATTGCAGAACGGTACTGTTGATACTATAAAGAGTGCTTCAGAAAAGCTAACAGAAGTAAGCTATGAGGTATTCGGCAAGATATATCAGCAGGAAGCGGCACAGGCTCAGCAGGCGAACAGCACAGCATCGAGCGCTAACGCTAACGACGACGCCCCGATAGACGCCGAATACGAGGTTGTTGACGACGATAAGAATAATTAGTAGAATGGTTTTCGCAGAAGTGATGCAAATCACTTCTGCGAGGTTGATTTGCCTAAAACATCAGTTTTTTTGGCAAATGCAAGAGGTATCTTTTTCTTACGAAAAAGTTCCGTTTTCGACGCAGATGTCGCCGAAAGCAAATATTGATATTGGGGGACACCCCCATACCCCCTATGGCATGCTTACTATTACCACAGGGATAGAATGGATTAGTATATTCGGGCGGGGATGTAAAATTCCCCGCTTGCTATGTAACACAAAGTAAAAGAGGTATTACTGTAATATGGCAAAGCGCGATTTCTATGAGGTTTTAGGAGTAAACAAGAACGCCTCACAAGAAGAAATAAAAGCTGCATATAAAAAAGCCGTTAAGATGTACCATCCGGACTTGAATCCGAACAATAAAGAAGCAGAAGCCAAGATGAAAGAGGTCAACGAGGCCTACGAAATACTGTCTGATCCGGATAAGCGTTCTAAATACGATATGATGGGTCACGCGGCGTTCGACCCCACAGCGCAGTCGAGCGGCTTCGGCGGATTCTCAGGGTTTGGCGGCGTCGAAGATATATTCGAAAGCTTTTTTAGCGGTTTTTCAGGCTTTGGCAGCACAAGGCAAAGGCATAATCCCAATGCACCCACAAGAGGGCGCAGCTTGCGCTTTGGCTTGACTATTTCATTTGAAGAAGCAGTTTTCGGCACAAGCAAGCAAATAAATATTACGCGTGAGGAAAACTGTGAAAAGTGCGGCGGCTCAGGCGCAAAGGAAGGCACAGAACCTATTACCTGCACACGGTGCAACGG